>JADMIO011385321.1_pt1 | contig 70651 bp, 69 predicted proteins | sample 8958161 | NCBI WGS metagenome assembly JADMIO01 (sample SAMN16585339, study PRJNA669376) | soil metagenome | isolation source: Crop rotation soil | place: USA: Cullars Rotation, Alabama | collected 2011 | reverse complement strand
CGACTTCAAGTCACGTGAATTCCAAGCTTCGGATCCCACTGTGCTGGAAAGTCATGGACGACGCTCGCCAGATGCTGGTCGAGCAGCGCTGCCGACCGAACGACGACCCGCGAGCGGATAACATCGAGAAAGGCCTGGAAGGCGTAGCTGCCGATCAGCAGAACGGTCAGCGCGACCAGGGTGGGCAGGCTGCGGCTCGACAGCACGCGGTCATAGACCTGCAGCATGTAGAGCGGCCCTGCCAGCATCAGCAGGTTCACGACGCCGGAAAACAGCCCCACCGAAAGGAACGCCCGCCGGCAGTCGGCGAGCGCTACACTGACAGGCGAGGTCGAAATACGAGTTTGGGCGGCGCTCGCGATGGCGATGAGTCCTTGTCGCTAAACCAGGTGGAAATCCGACGCACTCAACGTAGCGGTGGCCTGGAGTTTGGCAAAGAGCACCGCGTCGTCGGCCGGACCACCATCGGCGTCGTAGTACACCGAGCCAGCCCCGGGGCCCGAATTGACGAAGATGAAGTAGCCGTCAGTCCCGGCGGACGAGGCGAGTGCGACGTCGCTGACCGTTACCAGACTGGCGACGCCGCCCGCCTGCAGATTGCCACCAAAGCCCGCCGCCGAAATCTGCAGAAAGTCCGAGGCGTGGGTGAAGTCGGTGATCGTGTCAACGCCATCCGACACCAGATTGAAGACGAAGGCGTCGGCCCCCGTGCTGCCGGTCAGCGTGTCATTGCCGGCGCCCCCGATCAGCGTGTCGTTGCCGCCGCCGGCATTGATCGTATCGTCGCCGGCAAGACCGGTGATCACGTTGGCGACGCTGGAGCCGGTCAGCTTGTCATTGAAGCCGGAGCCGATGACGTTCTCAAACCCGGACAATGTGTCGCTGCCGGCCCCGCCGGTGCTCTGAGCCGTGGTCAGCGCAAGGCTGATCGTGATCGCGCCGCTGGCATGCTCATAGGAGACTGTGTCGCCGACAACCGTATTTAAGCCACCGGTCAGCTTATTGGTGCCGGCGTTGCCCTCGATGGTGTCGTCGAAGTTCGAGCCCGTCAGGTTCTCTATGTTGAGCAGCGTGTCGCCCTGGGCATCGCCGCCAGTGCCGATGCCAGTGGCGAGACTCACATTCACTCCGGCCGTCGATGCGGCATAGGTCACCGTGTCGGTCCCGCCCTGCCCGTCCAGAGTGTCGGCGCCGCCGAGCCCGGCAAGCGTGTTGCCGGCGCTGTTGCCGGTGATGATGTTGTCGAGGCCGTTGCCGGTGCCGTTGATCGCCGAGGTGCCGAGCAGCGTCAGGTTCTCGATCGCACCCTTGGCGTGCGTGGCATCGCTCAACGAGAAGGTGATCGACGACTGGACCTTGTCGACGCCACCGGTATTGGTCTCGTCAACCACGTCGCTTGTGTTGTCGACGACATAGGTATCGTTGCCATCGCCGCCATACATCTTGTCGGCGCCGGAGCCGCCATTGATGGTGTCGTCGCCGCCATAGGACCGGATGGTGTCGTTCCCGCCATTGCCGAGGATGGTGTCGCCGTACGCGGTCGGCAGCGGCTGCCCCCTCGGAGCGTGGGTAGCATCGATGGTCTCCGAAAGGGCTGTTCCATTGATCGTTACGCCGACCGGCTGCGCGACGGCGATCACGAAGGTCTGGATCGAGGCGAGAGTGCCGTCGCTCGCCGACACGGTGATCGAATAGGTGCCGTCGACAGCCTTGATCTGCGATGTGTCGAGAACGGTCACGACGCCGGTCGTGGCGTTGATCGCGAAGCGGCCATTGGCGTTGTCGGTCAGCGAGTAAGCGACGGCCCCGCCATTGACGTCAGTTGCCGCTGCCGTAACGCCGACCAGCGTGCCATTGGCGGCACCCTCCGTCACCTTGTTCGCGGTCGCATTGGTGTCGGTCGGCAGCGACGGCGCAACGTCGGTGATGCTGATCGTGAAGTCTTCGGTGTAGCTGTTGCCGCCGGAGTCGGTCACCTTGACCGTCACCACGCGGCTGCTGCCCGCCTCGAAATCAATCCCGGCGGCGACCACGAGGTTGCTGCCATTGATGGCGAAGAGCCCGCCTGGATTGCTGGTCAGCTTGTAGGTGAACGTATCCCCCTGATCGGGGTCGCTGGCCGACAGCGTGCCGACCACGGTGCCTATCGCGGTTCCCTCGGCCACCGTGGCGGGGCCGGAGAGCGCGATGTCGGTGGGGGGATCGCCGACCGCGACGGGCGTGAACACGAAATCCGCGTCGGTGAGCGTGTTCATGTTGGTGTTGTTGAGTGTGATCGAGCTTCCGCCGAGATCGATCACCGTATTGGCGCCGACCTGTGTCGCGGCCGCCAACACGTCTGCAAGGCTGTGGAACGCGGCAAACGCGGTGAGATCGATCGTGTCGACCCCCTCGGTAAAGTCAGTCACGATATCAGCGCCGCCGCCGACCGTTTCGATATACTTGTCCAGGCCCGCTCCGCCGGTCAGCGTATCGTTGCCGTCGCCGCCGATAAGCGTGTCATTGCCGGCGGCGCCGTTGATGGCGTCGTTGCCGATCCCGCCGTCCAGCTGATTGTCGATGGCGTTGCCGAGGATCGTATCGTTGCCGCTGCCGCCGATCGCATTGTCGATGTAGGAGCGCGCGTCGTTGTTGTAGAGATAGGCGTTGTAAACGTTGCCGTGCGCGTAGTTCCCATTGCCGAGATAGGCCAATTGGGTCGTCGAGGTAATGGTGTAGCCGCCGGGCGTGAGGTCGATGTTGACGGCGTTGGTGTAGTTGGACAGGTCGTAAGTATCGATCCCATTGCCGTCCCAGACCGTCATGAATATGCGGTTCGCGGCGGCCCCGCCGGTACCCCCGCCTGGGATCAGCTGACCGACGCCGTTGATGAATTCCTGGCCGGTCAGCGGATCCCAGGAATAGACCGTGTTCTCGGCATGGGTGGTGAAGTCGGCCCCGTACATCGTCTGCAAGGCCAGGATGTCATTGGCCATGTACGTCGTCGGGTAACCGTATTCCTCGTTGGTGTAGCCGGTCGTCGGCCCGCCGATGTAACTGCGGTAGCTCATGACCGAATATTCGAGCCCGTCGTGAGCGGCCGGCACCGCGACATTGGCCACGCCGCCCTTCTCCTGGCTGTGCTTCAGCCCGAAGGAGTGACCGAGTTCATGAATGAAAGTGAGATAGTAGTAATTGCCGGGCTGAGCCAAATCGTAGTTGTAGGCAGTGCCGATCCAGACGTCGCCGCCCTCGCCATTGGTGCTGTTGGCGGGATAGTAGGCATAGGAGGTCGGATTGGCGGCCGAAGATGACGCCAGGCGGATGTCGGCACCGTCGGTACCGGCATAGACGATGTTGACGTTGGTGTAGCTCATGATCAGCGTCATGGCTGCGTTCGCCGCCGCCTGTTCGGACGCCGTCAACTGATGAAAGCCAGCTGCCGTCGGCTCGTTGCTGCCGTATTGCGTGTTGGGCTGCGCCGGGTAGTCTGAGGCCGAATCCGGGAAGCTATAAGTGACTGTCCCTGACCACTTGTAGCCAGACAGAAGGCCGTCAATCTCGGGGTTGCCGGTCGCAGTCTGGGTAGTTGATGTCGCCATTGAAGCAGCCTAGCAGAGAGAGTTAACGAAGGTTGACGCGCCAAATCCGCCCGCCGTTAGGAAGGCCGACACCGGTCGTAGGTGCCATCGATCCGCAGAGACCGCAACGCGATAGTCGAAAGGTCGTAATCAAATTGGTAAAGCCGACCCCCGCGCAAATCAGCCCGGTTCACCAAATTGATACCATATTAGGAGGAGCAGCGACCGTCTCCCCTGTTATCACCGGGCGGCAGGCGGAGAGCGCAGAGCGCTGAGGCGACGTTCAGCCTCCAGCGCAAGCGGGTGGCCGGCGTGCCGGGCGACAAAGAGACGGAGCGCGTCAGCCGTCCCGGCCCCGACCGCAAGATCGTATTCTTCCCGGATGGCGACCTCTGGATCCCGCATAGGGGGCAATGTCGACTGCGTGTTGATCACGGGACCTCCGCCGTTTCCCTGAGCGGCGGCTGGTGCGGTTCCGGCCAGGCCAAGCATGATCGAGGAGCAGGCGATCCGGCACACTGCGCTGGTCCGCCGACCGCGTGGCGATCGAGTAAGAGCCGCTTCCGCCACTTCCATCCCCATCGAAAACGCAAGGACAACCTGGGTTGCCCTGATATTTTGCTTGTCGCCGCCTGATGCGCCTGAAAGTTTAAGCGGCGATGAACAAAGTCTACCAACTCTATTATTGGCCAATTCAAGGCCGCGGCGAGTTTGTGCGCCTCGCTCTGGAAGCCGCCGGCGCAGATTATGTCGAGGTGACACGGCAGCCGGAGTCGGAGGGCGGCGGTGTGCCGGCGATGATGCGCCTACTGAAAGGGGCCGACGTCAACCACCCGCCCTTTGCGCCGCCGATCCTGGTCAGTGGCGACATGATCATCGCCCAGACCGCCAATATCCTCGCTTTCCTGGGCAGCCGTCACCGGCTTGCACCGGCCGACGAGGCCGGCCGTGTTTGGACGCTGCAGCTCCAGTTGACAATCGCCGACCTGGTCGTCGAGGCCCACGACGCGCACCATCCGATTGGCTCGACCTTTTACTACGAGGAGCAGAAACCGGAGTCGCTGCGGCGCGCCGCGGACTTCCGCAAAACCCGGCTCCCGAAATTCCTAAGCTATTTCGAAACCGTGATCTCCCGCAATTCCGCGGGCGGAGGCCATTTGGTCGGCGACACGCTCACCTATGCCGACCTCTCGCTTTTCCACCTCGTGGCGGGTCTGCGCTACGCATTTCCGCGGTCGATGGAGCGTCTGAAACCCCTCTACGCCGCCGTCGACCGGCTTTGTCGGGTGGTCGGGGAGTTCCCCGCGATCTCTGCCTATCTCACCTCGCCGCGGCGCCTCCCATTCGACCAGGTTGGCATCTTCCGTCACTATCCCGAGCTTGACGACTGATCGTTCTCCTTGCATTGCCTAGCTGCATCGCCGGAGATAGATGCGTCTGGCCGAAGGGAGCCTGTCTCGTGTTGCCTCTTCGACTGCAAAGGCCAAAAGGGAGCCTGAACGGCGTCTATTGGGTCGTGGCCGGTGGCCTGATTGGGATTCTGGCCGTTCTGACGACCGATTTCAGCCTCCCGCTCAGCATCCTGTTGCGGGTCGTCGCGGTTGCGGTGGCTCTGTATGGGCTGCTGCGCCTTCGCGGCTATGCCTTCTTCCAGTGGGACTGACCGCAAACCGTCAGGCGTGAGCCGCCATCCAGGCGGCCGTCTTGTCGAGCAACTCCTCCCGCACATCCGCATCCCGCTTCCCGGAGCGGGCAAGGACGTGGAAGGAGTGATCGGCTTCGGCAAACAGCTCGAGCTGGGCATTCTCCCCCAGCCTCTCCATCAGCGGCTCAAGCAGCGTGAGATCGGCGAACTCGTCGCGTGTTCCCTGCAGGAAAAGCATCGGCCGCCGCACGTTGAAGAGATGATCCGCCCGGTCGGTTGACGGCTTGCCTGGCGGATGCAGCGGAAAACCGAAGAACACCAGTCCGGATAGTCCCGGCAGCGGATCGGCCGCCTCCGCCTGGGAGGTCATGCGCCCGCCGAACGATTTCCCGCCGGCAAAGACGGGCACGGCGGGATAGCGAGCCGTCGCGACGGCAAATGCGGCCCTGACAGCCGCGTGCGCAACCGCGGGCGAGTCGGGCCGTTTGGAGCCCTTCTCCATGTAGAGGAAATTATAGCGAAGCGTTGCGATTCCGCGGTCGCAAAGCCCTTTGGCGGCCGCTTCCAGAAAGGCTTGGCGCATGCCGGCGCCGGCACCATGGGCAAGCACGAGCATGGACCTAGGATGTGTCGGCGCCACGATCAGCCCCGACACCGAGCCGCCCTCCCCGAGATCAATGGTGAGGGCTTCGCCGCTCATCGCCTGTCCTTGCGTCGGGCCCAGACGACCCTACCCGGCCATCGCGGTGACGATTTCGTTCCGCAGCTGCTCAGCCGCCTTCAACTGGTCGCCCGCGTCTAATTCCTTGTAAACGATGGCAGCGGCGTCCACAGCCTCCAAACCGCTGGTGTATCGGCCCTTGGCGCCGCCCATCCGGCCGAGGTCGAGGTAGGTGCCGGCCAGATTGACCTGTACCGCCGCCCACTTCAATGGCTGGTCGTTTTGCGTCCAGACCTCGAGCGCCGAACGGAATGCCGTCGCCGCCTGTTCCAGCCGGTCGACGAGGTGTTCGCGCTGGCCAAGCAGGCGGAGGGCTTTGCCGAGGCCCGACTCCGCTTCCGCCCACTCGTTCGGGTTGTCCTCGCGCGTCCACATCTGCAATGCGTCGCGATAGGTGAGTAGCGCCTCTTCCAGATTGCTTGTTCCCGGCTCCCGCGACGCCAACGCCACCAATGCGTTGCCGAGATTGGCGGCGGTCCGCGCTTTGACCGCGGAGTCCCCGCTTTCCACGTGTAGCGCCGCGCGGAGCGACTGAACCGCCTCGCGGATCGGATCGGCGTTGTTGGTCCTTTCGCCAAGTTCGGCAAGCAACCCGCCGAGCTTGGCCCGGCTGGCGACCCAGGTGCTTGGTGAGGCTTTGAAACTGGTCGCCGCCACTTGCCGCCGAAGTTCGGCCACGCGCGCTTTCAACTGCTCGGTTTCAGTATCAGGGCGTGGGGCGGTCTCGGCCGCAGCGCGGTTCGCAGAATTGCCGCCGACATCGCCCATCCGCGACACTGCGCCATTCAGCCATCGGAGCGTCGATTTTAACCGCTGGTCGGCAGTCAGTTGGTCGGCATCGGCGTCCTGTGCCGCGATCTTTGCCAGCACGACCTCGTAGAGCCCATCGCCGAGAGCGGCGACCGTGACAATCCCCAGCAAACCAAAAAGGACGGTGCCGGGCCTGAGGCCGCGGCGCCTTTTCGGACGCACTGGAATGGAAGCCGTGGACATCGCTTGACGCCAAATCGCGGCTTAACGAGCCGCCTCATAACCAGCGCGCGGAATCCTTAACAAAGCGTTGGCCAACCTTTGATTCTTGCACTTATTGTCCTCCATCCAGGCCACTTGGCCGGTGTCGGGGTCCGCCAGCGGGTTGGAAGAATACCATCGGGAGAAGTACGCCAATCGCATTGCCGGCGATCGTTGACGGACCCTGCGGCGCATCGCTGTAGTGCCCGGCGTGGTATGTTGGCCCGAGAACTGGCCGGAGCGAAACCCATGAGTTTGATTGCGCCGCGGAACGCCTTTGCGTGGGGATTGACCGCAGCATTTCTTACCGTTTGCCCTCAATCAGTCGGGGCGGCGCCCGCGGCGCCACCGCCACCCCCTCCGGTTCGGACAGTAACGCCTCCTCCTGCAGCCGCCGCGAACACCGGTGGACCGACTTTTGTCGGCGTCTGGTCCGGTTCGGTAACGCAGGCCGGACGGACGGGCGGCTATACGATGGTCCTGACCATCGCGGCCAAATCCGCAACGACCGACTATCCTGATCTTGGCTGCTCTGGAAAACTCACGCGGCTCGGTTCAGGTGCCGGCTACGTTTTCTATAGCGAGACGATCACCACCGGCCGCTACGATGCGGTGAAGAAGAGCGGCTGTATCGACGGAACGGTGACCGTATCAAAACAGAATGGCCGGCTGCTGCTCGGTTGGTTCGGCGCCTTTCAGGAACAAGCTGTGCAGGCGACCGCGACCCTGACATCGACCGAAACCTTCAAGCAGTAGCCGGGTTCCAGCCGTCCGGAGCCGCCTCCGCGGCCACCGGATTGGCAAGCCTGCCAATCCCGGAAATTTCCACCTCGATCTGATCGCCGTCGGCAAGATAGAGCGGCGGCGTCCGCCGGTCGCCGACACCGCCTGGAGTGCCGGTCACGATGACGTCGCCGGGATTGAGCGGGGTGAAGGTCGAGACATAGGCGAGCAACGCCGGGATCGGGAAGATCAGGTCCGCGGTCGACGCATCCTGGACGACCTCGCCATTGAACCGAGTCTGCAGGTGAAGCCGGCCGGGATCGGCAACGTCATCGGATGTCACCATCCACGGGCCGAAGGCTCCCGTCCCCGGAAAGTTCTTGCCCGGCGTGAATTGTGATGTGTGGCGCTGCCAGTCGCGGACCGTCCCGTCATTGTAGCAGGAATATCCGGCGACATGGCCCAGCGCCTCGTCCATGGGAATGCGGCGCCCACCCATCCCGATGATCACCGCCAACTCCCCCTCGTAGTCGAGCGCACTCGATTCAGGCGGGCAGAGGATCGGTTGCAGATGACCGATCTGAGTGTCGGCAAACCGGGTGAAGATCACCGGGTGCTTGGTTTCGAAGCGGCCGGTTTCGCTTCGATGAGCGTGGTAGTTGACACCGACGCACAGGATCTTCCCAGGATCGGGGATGACGGGAAGGAACGTGATCTCGTCCAGACGATGACGTTCGCCATTTCTGCGCAGGTCCTTGCCAAGCTCGGCCAAGGCTCCGCCCGCGATGGCCTCCTTGAGACCGCCCGTCGCCGCTCCCTTTTCGGCCGTCCATATGCCCTCGCCGTCGACAACGCCGAAGGCCGTCCTTCCGCCGATTGAGATGCTGGCAAAACGCAAGGATCCCCCGAAGGTCTAGACGGTCACCTGGGTGCCGATCTCGACGACGCGATCGGTCGGTATCTGGAAGTAGCTGGTCGCGTCATTGGCGCTGCGAGCAAGCGCGATAAACAGCTTGTCCTGCCACAGCGGCATTCCGGACCGCGCCGAGGCGCGGATCGACCGCCGCGACAGGAAGAACGAGGTCGACATGATGTCGAAGCTCCAGCCAAGCTTGCGCGCCGCCGCCAAAGCCTTGGGAATATTGGGCGTCTCGAGGAACCCATAGGAGATCAGGAGGCGCGAGAAACTTGGACTGAGGGCTTCGAAAAGCACGCGGTCGTCGGGCTCAACCCGTGGCTGATCGGCAGTATGCACGCTCACGATGACGTTCTGTTCGTGCAGCACCTTGTAGTGCTTCAGGCTGTGCAGCAGCGCCGTTGGCGTCGAATCGGGGTCGCCGGTGAGGAACATCGCCATGCCCGCTACTTTGTGCGGCGGCCTTGCCTCCAGCGAATTGACCAGTTGCCGGAGCGGCACCTCCATCCGGCGGGTCTTCTCGAACAGAATCCGGCTGCCGCGCCGCCACGTCAGCATGACCAGCATCATCACGCCGGCGAGCAGCACCGGCACCCAGCCACCCTCGAACAATTTCAAAAGGTTGGCCGAAAGGAAGACGACTTCGAGGACGAAGAAGGGCGCCATCAGCCCCGCGGCTGCAAACCACCGCCAATGCCACCAATGCCAGATCACGATGAAGGCCATCACGCCGTCGACGACCATCGTTCCGGTGACCGCGATGCCATAGGCGCTCGCCAGCGAATCGGAAGATCGGAAGAGGCCAACCAGGAGCAGAACCCCGACCAGCAGAATGAAATTGACCCGCGGCATATAGACCTGGCCGACCGCGGTCTCCGATGTATGCCGGATCTCAAGGCGCGGCAGCAGGCCGAGCTGAATCGCTTGCCGGGTCAGGGAATAGGCGCCGGTGATCACCGCCTGGCTGGCGATGATCGTCGCCGCTGTAGCCAGCACCACCAGGAACGGCAGCAGCCAAGGCGGCACCAGCCGGAAAAATGGATTCTCGAGCGCACTGGGGTCCGACAACACCAGGGCGCCCTGGCCGAGATAGTTCAGCGCCAGCGAGGGTAGGACCAGCGACAGCCACGCAGTCTGGATCGGCCGGCGTCCGAAATGGCCGAGATCGGTGTAGAGAGCCTCGGCCCCGGTGACCGCCAGGAAGACGGAGCCGAGAACGATAAGGCTGACTAGCCCGTGCTGGGCCAGGAGGACAACCGCGTAGTAGGGGTTGAACGCCAGCAGAACCTCCGGCGCGGAGGGTATGTGCATCGCCCCGCTGATCGCCAGCACCAGAAACCAGACGGCGGTGATCGGGCCAAATAAGGAAGCCACCCGCGCTGTCCCGCGGGACTGCGCCAGGAAGAGAACCATCAGAATAATGGCCGTCAGCGGCACAACAAAGGCGGAGAAGGCCGGCGTCGCGACATTGAGCCCCTCCACCGCAGACAGGACCGAGAGGGCCGGCGTGATCATCGCATCGCCGAAGAATAGCGATGCGGCAGCCATGCCGAGGATGACGACGAAGGTCCGCGTCCGTCCGAGCGCCCGCTGCGCCAGCGCCATCAAGGCCAGCGTGCCACCTTCGCCGTTGTTGTCGGCCCTGGTCAGAATCAGCATGTACTTGATGGTGACGATCAGGATCAGCGCCCAGAGGATCAGCGACAGGACGCCGAGCACCTCGCCGCGCGAGACCGCGCCGTCTGCCCCGCCGGCAGCCTTGATGGCGGCGCGAAAGGCGTAGATCGGGCTGGTCCCGATGTCTCCGTAAACGACGCCGACCGACCCGATGGTCAGCGCCAGAAACCCTTTGCGGGTCGCGCCTGCCGAACGGATGTCGTGTGGCATTACGCCGGGATGAGACGTGTGACTCTGGACCATTCAGCTGGTCGCGCGCTCGCGTTCGGAGCCGGCGGGGCGCAACTCCTACACCCCCCATCCCGCGAGCGCAATTTGCTGCACTGCTCCCAATCCCTCTTTCGCTCTCCACACCACTTGATGGTGCACCTTTTGGCAAATCATCCACGGCTTGCCATTATAGGTGCTCCACGCGAATCTCCGGAGCCTCGCCATGCGCTTCATCTTCGGGATCATTGTCGGTGCTGCGCTGACCATAGGCGGAGCCTATCTCCACGACACCAGCGCCAGTTCGCCCGGCGATCCCGCGCGGCGGGCCCTGGTCAACTGGGATGTCGCGCGCGCCCTCGTTGACGCCGAAATGGCATTTGTTCGGCAGCTCTGGGCCAAGGTCGTTGGCCGCTAAAGCCTCTCCCGGTGGATAAGTTCCGTTAGCGGCCGTAGCACGCCATGACAGCCTGGTTGGATTTCCTGGCCAAGGTCGTCGGTCTGCTCATTGCGGCCTTCGCCTGGCTGGCGCTGCCAATCGCTCTCATCCTGTTCCTGCAATGGCCCCTTCGCGACGTCGTTCATGGCTACTCCAGGCAGGCCAATGATCTCGGCCAACTCCTTTTTGCCGCCTACATTGCCGTTGCGGTGACCGCGGCCACACGCTCTCATCGGCACTTGGCGGCCGATACGCTCGCCCGCCACTATCCTGCGGCAACGCGGCGACATCTCGCCGCGCTCGGCAATCTCCTCGGGCTTCTTCCATGGGCGTCCTTTGCGCTTTGGCAGGGGTGGGCGGCGACCTCGTCCTCAACGGCGGCGCTTGAGCGTTTTCCCGACACCTTCAATCCCGGCTACTTCATCATCAAGATCGCCGGGTCGATGCTGGTCGCGTTGATCCTTGCCCAGGCGATCATCGATATTGCCAAAGGATGGGCTAGGCCCGGTCCCGCTTGACCTGGTTCGGCATCGCTCTGCTTGCTTTGACCATCCTCGGGCTGGCTGCCACCGGCCTCCCCGCCTTCGTGGTGCTCATCACCGTGTCCGTCTTCGGTGCCATTGTCGGCATCCTGACCGGGGCATTCTCGATCCAGTACGTCACTGCCCTGCCCTATCGTTTGGTCAGCCTCCTTGAGAACGACTTCCTTCAGGCGTTGCCGCTCTATGTCCTGATGGGAGCGCTGCTGAACCGCTTGCCGGTCACCGATTCCCTGTTTCGGACCAGCCTCGCTTTGTTCCCGCGAGCCAAGTCGGTGCCGCTCGCCACCGGGGTGGCGCTGGGCGGCCTGCTTGGACCGATGAACGGTTCGGTTGGGGCGAGCGTCATGGCTCTTTCGCGGTCCGTTGCTTCACACCTGGATCGGGCGGGCGTTCCGCCGGCGACGCGGACCGCCGCTATCGTCGTCGCCAGCACCCTCGGCATCGTCATCCCACCGTCGCTTGTCTTGATCCTCCTCGGCGACGCCATGCTCCAGGCCCACACATTGGCGGTCAACGCCACCGGTCGCCTGGACCGCGTCATCAATACGCAGGACATCTTTCGGGCCGCCCTCATCCCCGGGGTTATGTTTCTCGGCTTGTCCGTCGCTATTGCTTGGTTTGAGGGAAGGAGCATCGGCGGCACCCGAACCAGGTCGGACGAACCCCAAGAGATTCGTTTCGGCGAAGTTGCCACGGCCCTGGCTACCATCGCCCTGGTGGTAACCCTGCTCGGCGGTGTGGTCCTCGGCCGCTTTTTCGCGGTCGAGGCGGCCGCCACCGGGGCGTTCGTCCTGTTCCTGGCCGCCGTCATGACCGGTCGTCTTCGCTTTGCCGACATGCAAGGACTGCTCGAAGACGTGATGGCAACCGCCGGCGCCTTGTTCGCCCTTCTTGTCGCGGCCACGACACTGACCCTGATCTTCCGCAGTTTCGGCACCGACCGCCTGATCGGTCAATTCATCGCCGCGATCCCGGGCGGAATGCTGGGGGCAACGATCGTGGTCCTGGCAATTCTCGCCCTCAGCGCCTTTGCCCTTGACGCCTTCGAGATCATCTTCGTGATCGTGCCCATAACCATCCCGCCGCTGCTCATCCGCGTTCCCGACGCAGTATGGGTTTCGGCGCTGGTGCTGCTGACGCTCCAGGCAAGCTTCCTTCTGCCGCCGTTCGGCTATGCCCTGATCATGGCGCGCACCGTGCTCAAAGATGCGACCTCTTTAAGGGCGACGGCCCGGGCACTCCTTCCCTATCTATTGGCTCAGGTTCTCGTTCTAGTCGCCGTCATCGCGATGCCCTGGCTCGTCCATATCGGCACCAATCCCGCCGACTTTACCCGTGCAACGCTGCCCGCTGGAGCCGGCGGTCCGGCACCGGGCGTCATCGTGCTCCCCGATCTGCCGCCGCCCGACCCCGATCACGGCCCACGGTTCTGACGCCGGTTGCGCCGGCACGCTCGCCTGGGAGATGATGGCCGCATTCGCCCCGGTCGGGCGAGTCCGTGGGGGATCGGGACTATAGATGCGCGCCGTGAAACACCTCGTCCTGGCTTTGGCCGTGCTTGCCCTTTGCGGTTGCGGGAAGAAGGCCCCGACCGGCCCGATCCAGCTGACCTACTCGGCCGGCGACGGGTTCTGGGTTGTGATCGTCGATGAGAAGATGATCAAGGGTCCCGACGATTACGTCGAACTCGCCCGTACGGTCTGCAAGGAGGAGGACGTCTGCCACACCGGCTTTTGGTTCAACCAAAAGGACGCGCCGAACCTGTTGCCGATTTCGCCCGCACAGGTCCGCGCCGAGGCCTTTGTCTACGGCAAGAACGAAGGCAAGGAGATCATGTGGTGGAACTGCCGCCGCTATCCGTCCCAGATCAGCAAGGACTGCATCCCGGTGCCGCTCAACCAGTAAATCGCCGGATTTTGCCCGACTGCGCCGCCGCCAGCGGGCTTGCGACCAGCGTTCAGTCTACTTATCCATAACGCTACAGGCATTTCCCGCGAGGGTCATATGACCGGTTCCGAGAAAGACGTTCTCACTTTGGCGCAGCGCTGGCGAGCCGATGGAAGGGCCGTTGCCCTCGCCACGGTTGTCGAGACCTGGGGTTCGGCGCCGCGTCCCGTCGGCAGCCACCTCATCATCGACGCCGACGGCAATTTCGAGGGATCGGTGTCGGGCGGCTGCGTCGAAGGTGCGGTCATCAGCGAGGCGATCGAGGTGATTGAGAGCGGGAAGCCGCGCATGCTGGAGTTCGGCGTCGCCGATGAGACTGCATGGCGCGTCGGCCTCTCCTGCGGCGGCCGCATCAAGGTTTACGTCGAGGCAGTGGGCTGAACTGGCAGCAACGTGGACATCGATCTGCTCAATCGACTGAACCAGGCACGGTCGGCCCGTGTCGCCGCGATGGTTCTCACCGACACGACAACTGGTGGCACCCGGCTGCTAACCGAGGCCGATGCCAACGACCAGGAACCGCTCGGCACCGTCATCCGCGAGCGATTTGCCTCGGGAAAGTCGGGCCTGCTCCCCGACGGCACGACGCTGGTGACCGTCCACCTGCCGCCGCCGCGACTGATCGTCATCGGCGCGGTGCATATCAGCCAGGCCCTGGCGACGATGGCCGCGATGGCGGGCTTCGACGTGACCATCATTGACCCCCGCACCGCATTCGCAACGCCCGAACGGTTCGCCGCGGTCAAACTTTTCGCCGAGTGGCCGGACCGTGTGCTGCCCCGCATTGGACTGGATCGCCATTCCGCGATGGCGGCCCTGACCCATGATCCCAAGATCGACGACGGGCCGCTGCTCGCCGCGCTCAAGGCCCGGTGCTTCTATATCGGCGCTCTCGGCAGCAAGAAGACCCACGCCAAGCGCCTGGCGCGCCTCCGCGACGCCGGCGCCACAGAGGCCGAACTCCAGCGCATCCATGCGCCGATTGGTCTGGAGATATCCGCCGCATCGCCGGCTGAGATTGCCGTCGCGATCTTGGCGGAGGTGATTCAGGATCGTCATCGCATCAGCGGCCCGAGCGCTGGGGAAGCAGCGTGAAGTTTGGCCCCATCGCGCTTGACGGCGCGGCCGGCTCGATCGCCGCTCATACGCTGCGCCTGCCGGCAACGACCATCAAGAAGGGCACGATTCTGACTGCCGGCGACATCGCCGACCTCGCCGCGGCGGGCGTCAGCGAGGTGGTGGCCGCCCGCGCCGAGCCGGGGGACCTGCTGGAAGACCAAGCCGCCGAGCGGCTGGCGAAGGCGGTGACCGGCGGCAATCTCGCGGGCCGGGGGGCCAAGACGGGGCGGGTCAACCTTTACGCCGAGTTGGCCGGTGTTGTGGTTCTCGATCGAGATCGCATCGACCGCCTCAACCGGCTTGATCCAGCACTGACGATTGCCACCCTCCCGCCCTTCGCGCCGGTGGCGGCAAGTGAGATGGTGGCGACGATCAAAATCATTCCGTTCGCCGCGCCGGTCGCGGCTATCGAGGCCGCCGAGGAACTCTGCCGCGCCGACAAGCCTTTGCGGGTGGAACCGTTCCGCCTGAAGCAGGTCGGCATGATCGCGACCGTCATGCCGAAGATCCGCAGCAACGTGTTGAACAAGACAAGGCGGGTACTCGACGAGCGTCTCGATCCCGCCGGCGCGGCGGTCTCCCAAGAGATCCGCATTCCCCATGAAGCGGCCGCCGTTGCCGCCGCCTTGCGACAACTGGCCGCCGGCCCGAGCGAGATGTTTATCGTTTTCGGCGCCTCAGCCGTCACCGATCCCGCCGACGTCATCCCCGCCGGCATTGAGCAGGCGGGTGGAAAGGTCTTTCAGGTTGGGATTCCCGTCGATCCAGGAAATCTCCTGGTTCTTGGAGAGTTGGATGCTCGCCCTGTCATCGGCGCCCCCGGCTGCGCCCGCAGTCCCCGCGAGAACGGTTTCGACTGGGTGCTGCAGCGCTTGCTGGCCGGCCTACCGGTCACCCGATCGGATTTGACGGCCATGGGCGTCGGTGGTCTCTTGAAGGAAATCGCCTCGCGCAAGGAACCGAGGGAACGGGCCGATATTGAAGCTGAATAGCCTTTAGCGCTGCTGAGCAGCACCAGATCGGGTCGTTATCTCTAGGACAGACAAGAGGAATCATCGATGCGGAACGGCAACGCCAAGCGGGGTCCCAGCGTGCGACAGGTTTGTGCCGGGCTTGCCTTGGTTGCCGCTATGGTTCTGTCGATTCCTCGGGCCGGATTTGCCGGTACGGTCGAAGAAGACTTTCGCATTGGTTTGAGCGCCTTCAACGCCGGCGACTTCCCGACGGCCTATCGACTGTGGCGCCCCTGGGCGGAGAAGTCGGACCCTCGCTCCGAGCAGGGCATCGGCTTCATGTATCATCGCGGTTTGTCGGTCGAGGTCGATGACGTCCAAGCGGCCTATTGGTTCCGCCGGGCTGCCGAGCACGGTCAAGGCGAGGGGCAGCTCATGCTGGGCGCCCTCTATTTCTTCGGTGAAGGCGTCCCCCAGAGCAACGTTGAGGCCTATGCCTGGTGCGATCTTGCCCAGGCAAACGGACAGGAAGATGCCACCATGTGCCGCGACGCCGCGCTTGGCGGCATGACCTCCGATGAGGAGATGCGGTCGGCCTTTAAGGAAGGCCTCAAGGTACGGGAACTTTACGGACGGCGTTAGCCTCACGGCCGTTCACCGCAATCGGCGCCGATCGTTATCGATAGTCATTTTAGCGCGTCCATAGGCTGTCGGGCCAGCCCGGCGAAGGTTAGAGGCGCCGCCTCTCCGGTCAAGAACCGTTGTATCCCAAGGACTATAGCGTCTTTCTCGACGTTTTTCGGCAACAATACCGATTGCGGGCGCCCCTCCATTGTGGTCAGATGGAAATGATAATGAGGCTAATTCCAGGTTGGGGATTCGCCCGGGCGCTGTTGCCTATGGAAACCCAGCCTGCTGCCTAGGAGAGGGACGCTCATGGACGACCGTGACGTAGGACTGCTTGGCGAAGGCCGGGCAGAGGATTGCGGACATGATCATCACGATCATGCCCAGCCGGCGGAGAGCCGGACGAAGGCTTCGCGCCGAGACTTCATCAAGGGTGTGGTGGCTTCCGGCGTTGCCGTATCGGCGTCGGGCTATGTGGTGCTCGGCCGTCCCGGCCAGGCCAATGCCCAGGCTGCCCCCGGGGTGGTCGAGCGGATGATCAGCATCAATGTCAACGGCGTCGACCGCCGGGTCGACGTGCTGCCGCAGGAGACGCTGCAGCAGACGCTGCGCTACAAGCTCGGCCTGACCGGCACCAAGCTCGGCTGCGACCATGCCGAATGCGGCGCCTGCACGGTGATGCTGGACGGCGTTGCCAGCTACGCCTGCTCGACGCTCACCCACAGCATTCGCGGCCGCAAGGTGGTGACGATCGAAGGCATCGAGGGACCGGATGGCAAGCTGCACAAGGTGCAGGCGGCGATGATCGCCGAGATGGGGCCGCAATGCGGCTTCTGCACGCCGGGCCAGGTGGTGTCGGCGGTTGCGCTGCTGCAGAAGAACCCCAAGCCGACGATGGACCAGGCCCGCCTGGCGATGTCCGGCAATCTCTGCAAGTGCGGCAACTACGATCCCTATCTTCGCGCCGTGATGCGCGCCTCACAGGAGGCCTAAGACCATGGCCTATAGACTCGTTGGACAGAATTTCGCGCCAAATGATCTTGAAGCGAAGGTCACCGGCCGCGCGAAGTATTCCGAAGACATCCGCATGGACGGCATGGTCTTCGCCAAAATGCTTTCCAGCCCGGTGCCGCATGCCAAGATCAAGAAGATCGACACGGCCGCGGCCCTGAAAATGCCTGGCGTTCTCGCCATTCTCACCGACAACGACATCACCATTCCGGGCTATCCGTTCCCGCCCCCGCAGCAGCCGATCCTGGCCCGTGACGAAGTCTTCTTCGTTGGCGAGCCGATCCTTGCCGTGGCGGCCGAGACGGATTTGCAGGCGGCCGAGGCGATCGAAGCGATCAACATCGAGTTCGAAGTCCTCGATCACGTGGTCGATCCGCTGGAGAGCCTCTTCCCGGGCGGCCCCAATGCCCGCTCGAACGGCAACGTTGCCGGCGGCCAGATCAACCTGCAGACCCTGAAATGGGACGTGGCGGATTTCGCCGCCGCAGGCGACGACAAGCTGCCGATGGGCAAGCCGGGCGACACCTGGAAGGTCGGCGACGTTGACGCCGGTCTAAAGGCGGCCAAGCTGGTTCTCGATGAAAGCTGGACGAGCAACGCCTACGCCCACCACTCCCTCGAGCCGCGTTCGACCTTCGCCTACTGGCAGGGCAACAAGCTCGTGATGTACGGGTCCACCCAGAGCCAGACCGCGGCGATCCCGAACATCGCCCGTATCTGCGGCGTGGCGCCGGACGACCTGCTCTACGTCGCCGAATATTGCGGCGGCGGCTTCGGCTCGAAGATTTCGGGCTACAACACCATGGCCATTCCGGCGGTGCTTTCCAAGAAGCTCAACCGGCCGGTCATGCTGCGCTTCACCCGTCTCGAAGAATATTCGCTGGGTAGCGCGCGTCCGTCCTTCCAGGGCCGGATCAAGCTCGGCTTCGCCGCCGACGGCAAGATTCTCGCCGCCGACGTGTACATCGTCCAGGAGAACGGTCCCTACCTCGGCGCGGGCGACTTCCGCGCTGCCGGCAACGCCCTCTCGCTGGTCTATCAGCCGGCTGCCATGCGCTGGCAGGGCCTCCCCGTGCTCACCAACACGCCTCCTCCGGGAGCGCAGCGTGGTCCGGGCGAGAACCAGTTCACCATGGCGATCGAGCCGATGCTGGACAAGGCGGCCAAGCAGCTCGGCATCGACCGCGTAGCGATCCGCCGGATCAATGCTCCGGACTCGTCCGCCAAGATGGGTTCGGATCAGGGACCGGTGACCAGCGCCTTCCAGAAGGAAGCCCTGGACAAGGGTGCCCAGCTGTTTGACTGGGACAACAAGAAGAAGCTGTCGCAGACCAAGGTCGGCGTCAGCAAGGTGGTCGGCATCGGCATCGGCCAGGGTTACCACTCGGCCGGCAGCAACGGCTTCGACGGTCTCCTCCGGATCACTCCGGACGGCAAGCTGCACATCCACACTGGCGTGGGTAACCTCGGCACGCACTCGTTCGCTTCGACCGCGCGCGTTGCCGCAGAGCAGCTGAACATGAAGTGGGAGAACTCGATCATCGAGCGCGGCGATACCCGCAAGGGCACTCCGTGGAACAGCTCCCAGGCCGGCAGCTTGACCGCCTCGACCCAGTCGCGGACGATGTGGGTGGCCGCGGAAGATACCAAGGCCAAGCTCTTCGACATCGCCGCGCAAATGCTGGGCGGCGCCCCGACTGACTACGCTCTCGGCGAGGAGAAGGTGGTCAGCAAGGCCGATGCCACCAAGTCGATGACTTTTGCGCAGGCCGCGCAGAAGGCCATCGAGCTCGGCGGCAAGTACTCGGGCAAGGAGGTTCCGAGCGACATCAACGCCATCACCAAGGCCGCGGTCGGCTACATCGCCGGCACCGGTCTAGTCGGCGTCGCCAAGGATGCCCTGCCCCGCGTCGGCGTGACGCCGGGCCTGGTCGCTTCCTACGCCCATGTCGAGGTCGATACCGAAACCGGTAAGATCGAGATCAAGGAGATCGTCAGCGTCGCCGATTGCGGCACGGTTCTCCACCCGATGGGGTTGTTCAACACCATGAAGGGCGGCAGCACCCAAGGCATCGACATGGCCCTCCACGGACGCCACGTTTACGATCCGAAGCTGGGCATCCCAGCTGCGGCGTCGATCGAAGCGTCCAAGCTGCCGACCTATCTGGACGTCCCCGCCCAGGTGACGACGGCTGCGGTGGAGAAGCCGGATCCGTCGAACCCGATGGGCGTCAAGGGAACCGGCGAGCCTTCGCTGGGATCTCCGGGCGCGGCGGTGGCTTCGGCGGTGGCGGACGCGCTTGGGGTGAACTTCAACCGCTATCCGATCTCGCTGGACCAGATCATCAACCATCTTAACGGGCGGCCACAGGCTCACAAGCCGCTCCAGATCAACACGGTCTGATAAGGGCTCAAAACTATGATCATCAAGGACATGATGCCTGCCTTTGAGCTGTATCAGCCGACACAGCTCAAGGACGCTTACGGCCTGCTCGACAAGTTCGGGAAGGACGCCTGGAAGATGGCCGGCGGCTACGACAGCCTGGTGTGGTTCAAGGAACGCGCCAAGCGGCCGAAAGCCGTCATCGATCTCGGCGGCATCGCCGAGATGAAGGGGGTCAAGGAGACCGCCGACGGGATCGAGATCGGAGCGCTCACCACGCTCACCGAGGTCTCGACCAATCCGATCGTAATGGCCAAGTACCGGCTGCTGTCTGACGCCGCCGGCAAGGTGGCCAGCCCGCAGATCCGCAACCAGGGCACGATCGGCGGCAACGTCTCCCAGGACGCCCGCTGCCTCTACTATCGCTACGGCCTCCCCTGCTATCGCGCCGGCGGCACGACGTGCTTTGCCGACACGCCGGAAGGGGTGAACCGCGAGCACGCGCTGTTCGACGTCGACCGTTGCATCACGGTCAACCCGTCGGATACCGCGCCGGCCATGGTGGCGCTTGATGCCAAGTTCGTTCTGAACAGCAGCAAGGGCCAGCGGGTGATCGGACCGGAAGAGTTCTTCATCGGCCCGAACAAGGACATCACCCATTTGACCTCGACCCGTCCGGACGAGGTCCTGACGGCGATCCGCATCCCCAACACCTTCGCGGGGTCGAACTTCTACTTCGAGAAGGTGACGGACCGGAACGCCTGGGACTTCGCGCTGGTCAACGTCGCGGCGGCGATCAAGGTGACGGGCGGCACGGTTGCCGACTCGCGCATCGTGGTCAACGCGGTCTCGGCGACGCCCCGGCGCCTGCCGGCGGCGGAGCAGACGATCAAGGGCAAGGCGATCACCGCCGACCTCGCCAAGCTGACCGGCCAGTCGGCCACCCGCGGCGCTCGCCCGGTCAACTACAACGGGTTCAAGATCCCGCTGATGGCCAACCTCGTCATGCGCGCAGTCCGCGAGGCCAAGGCCTAAGTCGGAATGCTGGATCTGTTCAGATATGCACCGGGAGGGGGGGGTAACCCCCTCCTGGGAGGTGGAGGCGGCGGTGGGAAAGGTGCCTTGATGGGCATCACCCCGAACGTCTTTTGGTTCTTTGTCGCTGCGGCCGCGGTCTTCATTGTGGTCCACACGGTGCTCCTCGCCGTGACCAAGCCGCGGACCGACAAAGCCCACTAAATAGTCAAATTAGGATTGACCAGGGCGCCGATCTGTGGCGCCCTGACTTCATTGCTGACATCATCAAAGACACATGGAGCGTGGGTGGAATGAGCGTGTTGACGGAAGGCACGTCCGCGACAGCGGCATCGATGACACAGCGCGTGCAACGTCACTCATTGACCGACCGCATCTACCACTGGGTGATGGCGGCCACGGTCTTGACACTGATTTATACGGCCTTCTGGCCGACCATCTTCGAAGGCAAGACGGTGGTGATCAGCGACATCCACTGGGTCGCCGGCATTCTTCTCGTCGCGCTGGTGCTCTTCCACATCATCCGGGCGATCTTCTTCCAGCACTTCACCTACATGGTGCCGGACATGATCGATGCCGCCAATGTCGGCCGCGTCATTGCCAAGCGCACCGGTCGCGGTGGCGCGGCCCCACGCAAGCCCGGCAAATATAACGGCCTGCAAAAGCTCTACCATTTGGGTGCCGCCCTCGTTCTTCTGACGATCCTTGGCACCGGCACGCTGATGCTGTTCAAGATCGGCACGCCCTCATCGATCCCGGTGACCGTGATCGCCAAGAACCCCTACCTGTTTGCCCAGCCGAGCTGGGACATCATCTACGGCGTTCACGGGCTCGCCGCCGCGGCCATGGTTGGCCTCGTCATCATCCATATCTATTTCGCCATCCGCCCCGACGAGTGGCACCTGACCCGCTCGATGTTCCGCGGCTGGATCTCACGCGACGAATACGAGGGTCATCACGACCCGGTCCGTTGGCCGGCCAAGCACAAATAGCCTCGTAGTTTTTGGTCCAGTGATTTTGATTTCAAGGAATTGTCGATGGCCGCTGATACCGATCCGAAGAACTTGGCTGAGGCCATCGATCACGTCGAACAGGCCTATGAGTTCATGCTTGCTTATGCGGCGCAGGGCCGGAGGGTCGAGGACGACTCGGGCGGAACGGGAATTCGCGACTACTTGAAAAAGGCTTCCGTCGCATTGACCTACATATCGCAGCTCGGCGCTGTCGGTACGGTCCTCAGCGCCGCTGCATCGAAACCGCTGACCGACTTTTTCGAGTTGGTGAAGCAGGACGCCAAGAAGGCTCTCACGGTGGTCGATTTCGCCCTTGCACAGCGCTCGATCGGGTCCCAGATGGCCGACAACATGAACGCCACCATCCATATCCGGACCATGCTGACCGATCTCTTCCTGCTCGATGAGGCGCTGAAGATCAGTGGCCTCTGACACGTCCACGACCGCCTGGGTCCCTCCCCCCATCCCCGACCTTCGGGTCGGAATGATCGGCATTGGCGCACTGGGATCGAAGGTAGCCCTCCGCCTCCTCTGGTCGAAATACCCGACGCTGCAGGTCTACGACATCGTCGACATGTACACGCGTCAATTCACGAGCAATTACGGTGGCATGGCTGTCGCCAGCCCCAAGATGCTGTCCGACTCCTGCGACATCGTCATCACCGCCCTGCCGACGGCGCGTGAAGTGCGTCAGGTCTGCCTCGGTTGGGAAGCGCTGGTGAAAGGCTTTCCCAACGGCGGCATCGTCCTCGACATCGGCACCACCGACCCGATCGAAACGGTGGCGATCGGCAAGGAACTCGCCGATCATGGCGTCAGCCTTGTCGACGCGCCAGTCTTCGGCACTCCGCAGCAGGCCCGTGAGGGCAAACTGACCATCGTGGTCGGCGGTCCGGATGAAGCCGTCGAGCGCTGCCGGCCGATCCTCGAGCTCCTTGGCAGCCAAGTGATCCGCGCCGGCGCCACCGGTTCGGCGCAGGCCGCCGCCACCCTCGCCGACTATTTCCGCGCCGTCGAGCTCGTCGCTGCCAGCGAAGTCTTTCATCTCGGTTCGATGGTCGGTCTTCCCGCAGCTTCTCTGGTCGAGGTGGCCGAGGCACTGAAAGGGGTCAAGACCAGCCCGCTGATCCGTGACTTCATGGCCGCCCGTAGCTTTGACTCCGGCACGGTGCTTGGCATTGTCCGCAAGAACGTGGAGCAGGCCTCAACCCTTGCCGAGCGCCTCGGTCAGGCCACTCCCGTCCTCAGCGCGGCCCGCTTGGCCTATGCCGAGGCCGAACAGCATCTGGGATGGGGCGCCGATATCGCGACTCTCGGCCGTTGGCTGCAGCTGCGGACGCCCCCTGCCCAACCGCCGGCGGCACCTGCCCCCGAGACGAAGCCGGTGGCTGCCGCGCAGGCATAGGACGGCGTACCGGTCCCCGCGACATAGGCGCCCGGCTGAGGTTCTGGTCGGTCGATAATTCCCGACCTCGTTGAAATAATTGTGCAAATTTGACGCCCCTAAGTGAGCCTCAGGGGGGTTGCGGCGGCGTGTCCGCGGTGATTTTATGCCGCCAGCCCCGCGTCCCGGGCTTGTTTGTTGCGAATCTTTTGTTGGGAGTTTGTCCTATGAAGAAACTGTTGTTTGGCGTTGCTGCCGTTGCGATCCCCTTCATGCTGGCGAGCCCGGCGATGGCTGGCTGTTCGGCCTGCGCGGTGCAGACCAAGGTTCCCGCGCCCGAGGCTGGCAAGTTCATCTACAAGGTCACCTGCATCGATGACCAGAGCGGTGACGAAGTCACCTCGACCGTTACGGCGGCCAACGACGACGAGGCGTTCAAACTCGGCAAGGAAAAGTGCGTCCCCTAAGGCGCAACTAGAGGTCCAAGCCTGCGTGTCACGACGCCCGGCACCAAGCGCCGGGCGTTTTGATTCCGGGGGGTTGCAGCCGAACGCGTATAACCGAGTTTTGTGCTAACCGTTGTGTCGACGTAGACCCCCGGTTTCCAGGGATCCTGCGGCTCGGCAACGTCGGATGGGAGATAGCAATGAGGAAAGCGATCTTGTGGGCTCGGTGGATGGCGCTCCTCATTCCCGCCACAGCGCAGGCGGCCGTCCTGCCGTTGGCCGGCATCTACGGCTCCAAGGAGGTCTGCGACGCCATTGCGGCGAACGGCAATACGGCCGCGCTATGGGACGATCCGACGCTGGAGGGCATAATGTTCTCGCCCGACGGGTACCACGACAGCGAGACCGCCTGCACGTTTGACAAGGTTGTCGGACCGCCAGGCGCTGCCGATGCGAATAACATACGCTGGACGGTTACCGCCACCTGCCACGACACGGTTCGTGTCCACGTGGAGAATTTCCGGCTGCTTGAGCGTCCGGCGGATGGCCTGCTGACGATTCTGCAGGGCGACGAGCAACCGTTTAGCCTGCGGCTCTGCGGCGCTCCCAGGCCTGCGCCAAACGTCCCCGCCCGCTGACGGTAGGCGCCCTTACTTGGCCACGCAGTTGGCGACGTACTGGACGGCCACCGGAGGCTTCACGGTCGCATCCTTGACGCCAACGATGCAGCTCTGCACGTCGATGCTGAAGGTCAACACCTGGCGGATGACTCCGCTGCGAGCGGCTGCGCCAAGCGTGTAGTTGATTTCGAGGCGCAGCTTCTGTGCATCCATATCCGCCAAGTAGCGGCACTCGGCGACGGCTTTGTCGCCAGCCAGCGTGATGCTCGTCTTCTTCCAGTCCGCCTGACACACGATGTCGATCGGCTCGTCGAGATCAAGCATCCGACCGGTGACGTGAGCGCCGGCGGAATTATAGATAACCTGACCCGCGATATTCGCCGGTCGCGACGAGCTTGCGCCGCAGCCCGTGAAGTCCGCCTTGGCGCAGTCTTGGAAAATGCCACGCGTCGCCTTGAGCGAAATCTCCAGGTTCTCCTCGGCACGGCTATTCGACGCGGTGCCAATGACGCCAACGACCACGAGCGCGCTAAAGCAGAGCGACCACCGGCCCGGCCAATCGACCATCGAGTTCAAAAGCTTCGTCACCGGCGGCTCCCTTTATAGACGCCCAAGCCCCAACGTCATCGATTGGCTCTGAACTAGCTGCCTTGGGGACTCCCGGATGCAAAAGGCCCACCGCTTTAGGGAACGGTGGGCCTTCGACCTTCAGAGAGCCGTGATCAGCACTGTCAGGCCTTGTTCTATTTCTTGTATTGATCGCACTCGTGAGAGTTGGCGTTGTTGAAGAACGCCGCGCAGATCTCCCAGGTCATCGCCTTGCCGCGATAGGCGGCGAGAACATAGTTGGCGACGTCGACGATCTGGTCAGGGTTGAGCGTACCGAAGGGCTTGCGCGGCAGGTCTTTGGCGTCGATGTCCTTCGAGGTCAGGCCGTAGCACGGGTGGGCCGGCGTCCAAGCCTCCTGGAGATGGGTCGGCATGGTCTTGCCAATGCGCCCACAGGAAATCACTTCGATCAGGTCGTCCTTCGAGAGCGGGGTCGTCGTCAGCGCCGGCGCCGGCGGTTCGCCTTCGACGAGCGAGCCCTTGCCGTTCCAGCCATGGCAATACTTGCAGTTGGCGCGGTCGCGGAAGAGTCTCTGGCCCCGCTCAACCGACGCGGCGTCCAGCGGTTTGCCGTCGGAGTCGGTAAACATCAAGGTCGACAGCGAGGGCACGCCCGGTGCCGGGGTCTGCGCTGTCGCCTGCTGGCTTGACGCCACCCAGACCAGCGACCCGCCGAGAACGAGGCCAAGGCCGGCCATTCTCAAAAGGCTTTTGACGTTCATAGGAAACGCTCCCTCCACAAATCAAACGACCCCTTTCGGGTCTTGCCAAGTAGCCATTGGTGACACAGTCACCCAATCGATCCCTGCCGACCTGAACGGGTTCAACAGGCGATCATATTAGCACAAAAGGCGGGCTAGCGTGCTAGACTGGGCCAAACCGCAATCGGTCAATGCCAATGAGTTGATAGGGCGCCCGCCCAAAGTCGTCAATGCGACAAGTCGGGGGGCCCGCGCTGGTTTTGCGACGATCGCCTGTTGCTACGAGGACCAGTGGTCCCTACCCTATAAGAAACTGCAGCCTGCAGGAGGAAACAACCAGATGCGCCCCGTTTTCTTAACCTTTTTGGCCGGCGCTTTCGGCCTCGCCATGGGCGCGACAGCCTTGGTCGCCGCCGAATCTTCTGAGGAAACCGACCTTCGCGACTTGTCGGTCGGCCAGAAGGCTGACGCCATGCCGCGGAACTATTATGACTTTGCTTGCGGCCGCAATGGCGGGCCGCCGGCACAGCCGATCAAGGGCTGGACTGACTTCATGAAGTGCCCGGCTGACGCCCAGGGTCTACGTGAAGTCTACTTCACCTTCGATGACGAACTCGCCCGCGTTGCCCGGGCCAACCCCGACGTGGATATCGCCTGGGTCGGTCGCTTTAGCGGTACGATCGTCTCCGGCTTTCCGGTGATCGCCTCGGTACTATTCGACAAGGACGGCGTCTCGCGGGCCATCCGTTTGATCACCGACCCCCGAGCGCCGCTGGAGAAACGGCGCTCCGCCTATATGTTGCGCTTCGTTCTGGAGCGGCGCTACGGCGAGGCCGGCTGGAACTGCACGGCGATCCCTCCGGCACCCGGGGAGACCAAGATTGGCGACGAGTTCATCAAGAACCACTGCGAGAAGACCATCCCCAACCGCGTGATTGTGGTAGAGAACCGCTTCTACCGGAAGCCCGGACAGACCGGCTTCATCAACGGCCAATACACCCCAGGCGAGTTTGAGAGCTCCGCCCGGGTCGAGGTTTGGGATCCGGCTTTCAAGCAGCCTTATGTCGTGCCTACTTCGCCGTAGAGGCCGTTCCGCCACCCGGCAGTAAGGCGTCGGTGAAGTCGGCGCCTTCTGTCTTGGTATCGCTCATGATCGCCGAGGTTAGCCGGGCGCCCTTCAAGATGGCATTGGTCAGATCGGCGCCGGTCAAATCGGCGCCGAAAAGGTCGGCGCCCCAAAGGTCGGTCCCAACCAACTTGGCCGTCCGCAGATTGGCATTGGTCAGCTCTGCTGCTTCCATCTTGACGCCGCTGAAGTCGATGCCGACCAGATTGGTCCCGTCCAGCCAGACGCCGCTGAGATCGGCACCCTTGAAACTCGATCCGGCAAAACGCCCTTCGGTCAGGTCGGAGTCCGCCATCTGCGCGCCATCGAACTTGGCCGACATGAACAGCGAGTGGGTGAGGTTGACGCCATAGAGATTGGCGCGCGTCAAATTGGCAAAGTTCGCCATCGCGTCTGAAATGAGCGCGTGCGGCATGAAGGCGTCGGTGAGGTCGGCGTTGCGGATATCGGCGCGGATCATTTGCGCGTCGGCAAGCGTCGCCTTCACCAGCTTCGCCTTCTGCAGATTGGCGCGATAGAAATCAGCGCCGCGCAGATTGGCTCCCGTCAGGTCGGCTCCCGATAGGTCGCGGCCCTTGAGATCAGCCTTCTCCAATTCGCAGCCGGGGCAATCCTTGGTCGTGCCGGCCAGGAAAGCGGTCTCCGCCCCCGTCTTCGCCGCCGGCGCGGCGGCCGGCGCCTGTACTGCGGGGCTGGGAGTCTGGGCAGGAGCCTGAGCGAAGGCCGAGACGGCGCCGACAAGAGCAAGGGCCATCGCGGCCAAAGCAGTGTGTCCTAACAGCTTGTTGATGTGAGTGCGGGTGGTGATCACCGAATTGTCTCCCTGACATAGCAGGGCGGGAGTTGTGCCGGCGCCATCGATCGGCGCGCAGGCCGCAACAGCCTCGCCCGTGAAGTATTCCGCCCCCGTCGACTTCCCGACCATGGTAGGGACTTGCCTCGTCCTTGCCAAGGCGATCGCGACCCTTCCTTGCACGGTTATCGGCCAATCCCCGACAGTTGGGGCGGTCCAGCCGGCTTGTCAGCTTCACGCGCGCGACTATGATTGCGGCTGGCTTTGGCAAAACGCCCCAAAAGAGGAAAATCTAAATGGCTCGGTTTGTTCTGGCGGCCGCCGCCGCTACCCTTCTTTCGACGACCGTAGCGGCTCTTGCCGACGACATGGTTGGTGCGGTGAAGACTTACGACGCCACCAAGCGGATCCTGACCATCGAGACCGGCCAGACCTTTTACGTCGACCCCGACGTCGACTTCAAATTTCCGGTCGGTGCGCGGATCAAGATCAGCTACAGCGCCGATCACGGCGATCTGACCGCTTACCAGATCGTCGCCTCGATCACCCCGCCGCGCTGAACTCCGACGCAGCGGCGGAGGCCGAACTCGTCGGTCTCACTGTGGCAAAAGAAGAGGGGGCGGCGCCTTAGCGCCGCCCCCTCTTCGTTGTCGCCTAGGGCTCTCAGGCTTAGAGGCCGAACACCATCAAGAGATGGGTAGCCGTAAAGTTCGCGAGCTCCGGATTCACCTTGGTTTCCGCGGCGGCTGGCAGCGCGCCGACCATGATGCCCATGTACTGCTTGCCACCAACCGAGAAGGTCATCGGCGGCGCCTTGATGCAGGAGCCGACATTGAACTTCCAGACCTCGTCCAGCGTCTGCGCGTTGAAGGCACGCACGTTGCCGTCACACTCGCCGGTCGCCACCCAATTGCCCGCCGTCGCCAGCATGCCGGCACGGTTGAAGTAGGCGAGCTGGATCTTCTTGACCACCTTGCCGGTCGTCACGTCGATCTCCGAGAGGCCGCCATGCTGCTCGAGCTTCCAGGCCGGATTGTCCGGCTTGAAGTCGGCCGGAACAGTGCCACCGCCGGTGAAGCGGTCGCGCGGCTTCCAGCTGCCGCCGAGGTCGGCCGGGCCGGTCTCAGCCTTGGTGATGTGGGTGCCACAGCCTTCGCCGCCCGCCACATAAAGCATGTGGAGCGTGGGGTTATAGGCCGATGGCTCCCAGTTCTGGCCACCTGACGTCACCGGGCAGTTGGTGCCGACCGGACCGTTGCGACGGGCAACGGTGCCCTTCACATAGTCCTGAACAGCCTTGCTCGGATCATAGGCGACCGGTCTACCGGTCTTCTGATCGATGCCATTCGACCAGTTGACGTTGTCGACGAAAGCGTAGCCATAGAGGAATTGGCCGTTGGTACGATCAAATCCGTAGAAATGGCCATTGCGCGCGGCGTGAACAACCAACGTGCGGTCCTGGCCGTTGATGTTGACGTTGACCAGCGGATGCACGCCGATCTCGTCGTAGTCGTACGGATCATTCGGCGTGTACTGGAAGTACCAATTGATCTTCCCGCTATCCGGGTTCATCGCCAGGACGCTGTCGGTGTAGAGGTTGTCGCCCGGGCGGTAGTCCGAGTCATAGTCCGGACCCGGATTGCCGGTGCCCCAATACATGAGGTTCACCTTGGGGTCGTAGGAGCCGGTCTGCCAGATCGAGCCGCCGCCGGTCAGGTTGGACTTGCCGCCCCAGCTCTTGGCGTTCGGATCGTCTTCCCCAGCGACGGTGTAGGTGCGCCAGGTTTCCTTGCCGGTATTGAGGTCGAAGCCCATCAGATGGCCGCGGATGCCGTATTCGGCACCGGCGACGCCGACCACGCCTGTGTCGCGGACGACAAGCGGGGCGACCGTCAGCGTCTCGCCGCGGCCGGGATCAGCAAGCTTGGACTGCCAGACGATTTCGCCCGAGGCTTTCGACGTTGCGACCGCGCGACCGTCAATCGTGACGGAGATGACCTTGTCCTTCCACATCGCGACGCCGCGATTGTCGATGCCGCAGCAGGCGACGTCGCCGCCCCACGGCTTGTCGACCTGCGGATCCATCTTCCAGTTGATCTGGGCGCGGGTGCCGGAATGCACGTCGAGCTTATAGACCGTGCCCCAGCCATTGCTGATGTACATGAAGCCGTCTTCGACGATCGGCGTGCCTTCCAGAGAGGCGTTGGCGTAACGGCTGCCGCCGCCTTCGACGCCATCGACCGCCATCATGTAGACGGGGTGCAGGTTCTTGATGTTATCGAGCGTGATCGTATTCAGGGTCGACCAGCGGTTGGCGGCGTAGTTGCCGTTGACCAGCAACCAATCCTCAGCCTTGGGGCTCTCCAGGTTTGCCTGAGTTGTGGTCGTGACGCCGGCGGGGGCCGGGGCCTGCGCGAAGCCCTGCGATGCAAGTGCTGTCGTGCCCAGCAGTGCGCCTAAGAAGGCCAGTCCGAAATGCTTCATGTCTCTCTCCCACTCCCGTTTTGCCAATAAGGGCTCGCAAAATCGTCCAGACTCCAACGCTCGCCTTATGCAGTGATGCGCTGACGCCCATGAGTTCTCGGACTTCATGCAGTCTGCCCCCCACCCCCACGCCAGTCAACAAAACGCGATTGCCTGGACTTGCCAAGTCACGACGAGCGCACGAGGAACGGCCTTGAGCGCCGCCTGCAGCGCCGCCGGTCAGATAGGCCGAAGACATTTTCGATCAAGGAGTTAGCGGCCGGTTCCAGCCAACCGCGCCGAACCTCGCCGGGCAAGAAACACGAATTCGTTATCGGCCGCTGCGAACATCACCCACGCCCTGGCGGGCAGCCGATGACTAAGGGCAAAGACAAAACGGACGCCGTCATGCCGATGGGCACGACGGCGTCCCTGTTCTTTCGCGACCAAGGAACGTTGGACGAACCGGCGGTGGTCGGTCGTCAGTGCCGTGGATTACTTTTTGAGAGTGAATTGTCCGCGGATCTCGCCGAGCGGCTGAGCGGTCGTTCCGATCTGAACATAGACGTTGCCCTCCTTGAGAGCCTTGTCGAAGGCATCGCTGACCGGCGCGCCGACCTGGGTGGCGTAGTCGCTCTTGATCGGCAGCGTTTCGATGTCGCCGTAGTTGACGACCGTCGCATTGGCTACGTGGCCGGCCGACGCCGGGCTATGCAGTTTGACCGACCGAGCGGGACCGCTGAGGCCACTATAGGTGATCGTCCAGGTGATCGTCTTCTTGGTGGTGTCGTACACGAGCTCGGCTGTCCCCTTGCCCGGCGACAGCGTCTTCGGCGGCACCTGGACCGTCGGGCTCGGAACCACCTGTGAGCTGTCCAAAGTGGCGACGTAGGTCAGAATCTCCGCTGAAGCGGGGGAAAGGGAAAGCGCAAGGGCCCCGGCAAGGGCGAACACCGATAACGCAGACTGGCGCAGGGACACGTTCTTCATTTTTGCCTCCCGGTTTGCCATCGAGGGAGTCTCGGCTGGCTTCTGTCCGGCCGGTGGATTGCAAACGGGAAGCATGATTGCGGGCCGACCGACAAATGCGGTCCCTGGCCCCCTCGCCTTCGGACCTCCGCCGAGGGCATCACGCTAGCGTACTCGCCTCCACCGGAACCGCCTGACGGTATGTGAGTACGAGGATTATGCCAAGCGCGACTGCCGGCGGGGGACAGCCGACGTCCCGGCCGCACGCGAACGTGTTGCCGAGTTGTCGGCCGCCGGTCGGCCAGGCTGCTACTTCTTCGGCAGAACCTGGCCGCGTATTTCGCCCAAAGGTTGGGCGGTCGTGGCGATATCGAGGTACATCTTGCCCGTCTTCAGGGCATCTTCCATCGCCGGAGTAATCGTGACCGCTTGGCGTACCGTGTCGTCCTTGATCGGATTGGACAGGCTGCCATAGAGAATGATCGTCGGTGGGGCGATGTGGGCAGGTTCAGCGGGGCTGTGAAATTTCACCGAGGTCGCGGGGCCGGTAAGTCCGTTGTAGCTGATCTCCCACGTCATCTTCTTGGTCGCCGTGTCGAAGGTGATGTCGGCAGTGGCCGTACCGGCCGACAGGGTCTTTGGCGGCTGCTGCACCGTGGGCGCGGGAACGACTTCTGAACTCTTCAGATTGGCGGTGAAATTCAATATTTCGGCGGAAGCGGGCGAGAGCGGCAACGCGAACGCGCCTGCCAGAGCAAGCACGGCCACGGATTGGTACGCGGAGTTCTTCTTCATTTTCTGCCTCCCAAACAAGCCACGAGAGCGCTTCGCGTGGCCTCAATGCCGGCCCGAGAACTGGCAAGGCAAACGACTGCGGGACAGTGGGGCCCAAGACCGGTCGCTCGCCTGCCATCACCTGAGCGTGCTCAGCGATGCCGGACCGGTCAACGCTATGTGAAGAACGTCGGTGGGAAAGGCGACGCTTTGTCGCGGACAGGTCTTCTGGCCGCGAAATGGCTGAGAGGATGTCGGGCGGACTAGCCGGCGGCAAAACCTGTTATGATCGTGTCCATGTGCATCAGCGAAAAGACTGGAGATAGGCGTGGCGGGAGCTGACGGCGGGGATTCCCGCAGCAGGAGCACCATATCCGAGGCCGCCAATCGTCTTGTGGCCACGCAGGCCGAGCCACTCGATCTCGACCGCCTCATGGCGCGGTTTGGTGCCAGCATGGGCGAGGCCGGTGCCGTGGTGACGTTCACCGGGATTTGCCGCAGCGAAGCCGGCCGGCTCGTCGCGCTGGAACTCGAGCACTATCCGGGGATGGCCGAGACGGAGATCGGCCGCCTCGTCGATATCACGCTCCAAAGATGGCCTCTGACAGCCGTTTTGGTGGTGCATCGCTACGGGCTCATCGCGGCGGGCGAGCCAATCGTGTTTCTGGCGACCGCCTCCAGCCACCGTATCGAGGCATTCGCCGCCGCCGAGCACCTCATGGACTTCATGAAGACCAGCGCTCCATTCTGGAAGCGCGAGCATTTGTCTGACGGCACTATCGGTTCGTGGGTGGCCCCCAAGACGGCCGACGACACGGCGACGGCGCGATGGACTGAGTAGCGCCGCGCGGGTAGAGCGGCGCCGGCAAAGGCCTCAGTCGGCGTCGCCCTAGAGGGCCCCCGCTTCCCCACCCAACCGGGCGGTCGCCGGCACGGCGGATGGCCGATTCTTCGGCGTTGTGAAGATCGTGTTGCCGCGCAGGCCGTGCTTACGAGCCCGGACCAGCGGCGGACAACGATGATCGTCGTGATATTCGACCTGACAATCGAGGCACTGGAAGCACTCGGCCATCTTGATTTCTCCCGACGGCACGATCGCCTTCACCGGGCAGGAATGCGCGCACAGCTGGCACGGTGTGCCGCATTCGGAACGCCGCTTCAGAACGTCGACCAGGTGAAGGCGGTCGAGAAAGGCCAGGGTGCCACCGAGCGGGCACAGGAATCGGCAATATGCACGCTCAGTGAACAGGCCGATCGCAATCAGGAAGCCCGCGTAGATCTCGTAGGGCCAGGGACGCGTGAACATCGAGGTGATCGCGGTATTGAACGGCTCGACCTCGGACGCCCGCGAGGCCCCTTCAGGCGAAACGAAGGCGAGCGTCAGAACCAAGCCGGCCATCACATATTTGACCAGCCACAGCTTGCTGTTCAGCCAATCCGGCGGCGTCCATTGCGGCAGCCGCAGCGCCCGCGCCACCTGGGCCAGCAGTTCCTGGAGCGCCCCGAACGGGCAAAGCCAGCCGCAGAACACCCCCCTGCCAAGCACCACAAGCGAAGCCAGCGTGTACAGGGCGACAATCACGATCAGCGGCTCGGCCAAGTAGAAGCCGAGGCCGAACCCTCGGAACGGCGCCGTTACGTAATTCTGAATCTGAATGATCGACAGCTGCGCGCCGGCCGTCCAGCCCATCCAGCCGAGCGTGAAGACCAGGAACGAATTGCGGACGATGCGGAAGAGCCGCCGCCGCTTGGTCAGTTCGTTCTGAAAGAACAGGATGAGAGTCAGAACCGACAGCGCTATCCCGAGAATGATCACGCGTGAGCGCCCGTCGCGCCATGCCTCGACGTAAGCAGGGACCGGCGGCGGTTCAGGCAGCAGCACGTACTGCGCCGGCACGCTGTATTCGAGCGGCGCCGCGACGGTCCAGGCACCATCCGGGTTCGTGCCGTTGATCAGTAGCTCAACGCTCCACGGCTTCAAAGCGTCGAAGCCGCTGGTCGGCGGCAGAAAGAACAGCGCGGCGTTGCGGAGCGAGGGGATGCCGGGCCCGCCCAGGCCTGCCAGCGGTTGAGAGTGCGGCCCGTCGAGCGCAAAGGTCTTGTCGCCTTGCACCACGCGGACGCGGTCGTAGACGTTGCCCGATGACTTCTGGAGATACTTGATCCCCAGAAAGTCATATGTGCCGGTGGAGGCAACGAGGATGGTTTGCGTCCCCTTCGGCTGCGACTCGATGCTGGCCTTGAACCGGTTGACGCCGAGCAGGTTGCGGCCGATCGACGGCATCGTCGCCAGCGCCGCGTAGAACGTGATGTATGTCTCGCCGGGCGCGCCAAGATCGACCTCCGGCTGGCCCTGCTTGCCGCCCTGCCGCATCAACCCGGTTACATCGGCGTTGCTCAGCTTGCGGCTGACGATGGCACGACTGGCGACCATCTCCTCCCAAGTGGTCGGCGCGAACGTCTCGACATCGAGGGTCGGCTGGGTCACCGGCGGTCTGCCCCCGCGCGCCCGCAGTACAAGTTTGGCGCTGTCGATCACAGCTGCCCTCATCGCCCGCGCCGAAATGGTGGCGCCGCTGACATAAGCAGGGTTCTTGCTCATGAACCCGGCGTTCGGGCCCTGCGTATTGAAGCCGGTCTGGCTGTCGAGGAAGGTCGCCATTTCGGCGGTGACGATCGGATCGCCTTTGACATGCGGCTCTTCGTTGAAGATGAGCCGGGAGCCCATGATATGGCCGGTCAGATCGATGCCGGCGATGACGTCGAAGGGGACGCTCGAATAGCCTGGAGCTCGGACAACATCGAGGGTGGAGAAGACATAGCCGATTAGTTGCGCGCCCTTGTAGGCGGGCATCGCCTTTGGATTGCCCTCTTCCTTGCCGACCCGCTCGGCATCCGGGAAGACGACCTTCAGCAGATCTGGGGTGACTCGGTCGGCGAGCGGCACCACCGGAGCGTCAGCACGGGCCGCCGGCGCCGCGGCGACAGCGATGCATGCCAAAGCGAAAAAGAGGAGCGCCCAGCCCAACCCCCGAAGCCCCATCACGATCCTCGCTCCCACGCCGATCGCTAAGTTGCATCGGCGTCTATCATTGCAACTCCCTCAACGAAAGAGGCGGCAGATGTGCCGCCTCTCAGGTTTTCGTGTGTTTTAGGCGGAAATCACCGCCTTGACCTTTTGCCTCGTGAACGGAACGTCGCGGAGGCGGACGCCGGTTGCATTGGCGAACGCATTGGCGATCGCCGCCGGCGTCGGCCCGGTGGGCGCCTCCGCCGTCCCGAGAAACGGCTGGCCGGGCCGGTCAATCACATAAACCTCGATGCTCTCCGGCGCCGCGCCGAAGCGAAGGATCGGGTAGCTGCTCCAATCGGTGGTCGTGATGCCGTTCTTGTCGAAGCCCAGCTGTTCGTAGAGCGTCCAGCTTGCCGCCTGGATGATCCCGCCCTGCAGCTGGTTCTTGATCGCATCTGGGTTGACCGCCTGGCCGCTGTCGTCGGCGGCGACCGCTCTCACCAGGCGGATACGCCCGGTCTCCCGTTCCACCTCGATCTCGACGGCCAGCGCCATATAGGCCCCGAGATTCTCGTAGCGGGCGAAGGAGAAGCCATAACCCCGTCCGTACGGAGCCTTGGCCCCGGCCTTCCAGCCGAACTTCTCCGCGGTGAGTTGGATCACATCCTTAGCGCGCGGATCGTCGAGGTGCTTCAAGCGGAACTCGACCGGATCGGCCCCCGCCGCCACCGCCATCTCGTCCATGAAGCTCTCGATGGCGAACACATTGGAGAAGGCGCCGAGGCCGCGAAGCGCCGACACGCGCATCGGCGTATCGGGCACAAAGTGGCTGGTCACTTTCATCCCAGGCACCGTGTAGTACGGGGTCCCGTTCCGATCGACCGAGCCGGTCGGTGACGGCCTGAACGTCGGCACCGCCGGCTTGAACGGCTCGGCGACCAGCCATCCGGCGATCGTGGCGCCGGCCCCGCCCGGGCGGGCGTTATGGGTCGTGCTCCAGATGTTGTAATCCCAGGCCGCGATCTTGCCGTCGGCACCGACCCCGCCCTGCATGTCCATGGCCATGGTCGAGCCATAGGGCTCCCACCCATGCTCCTGTTCGCGCATCCACTGCACGCGCACCGGCTTGCCCGGCAACGCCCGGGCGATCAGCGCCGCATCGGCAGCTGCGTCGTCCGCACCGTTGTGCCCATAGCAGCCGGCGCCCTCCATATGGATGACCCGGATCTTGGGTTCCGGCATCTTCAGGAGTTCGGCGATCGCCTGGCGGTCCGGGAAAACGCCCTGGGTGTGCGACCACACCGTCAGCGAGTCGCCCTCCATGTGAGCCACCGCGCAGGAGGGTGCGATCGACCCGTGCATCTGATACGGCCTCGTATAGGTCGCCTTCAGCATCTTGACCGGGGTACCGAGTGGCTTGTCGACGATGACGTCGGTCTGCGACTTGGCAGTCCGCAGGAAGGCGAGCACGTCAGCCGGGCTCGCCGGCAGCGCTCCACCATCGTCCCACACCGCGCCCTGGGCAAGTGCTTGCATCGCCTGGATCGCCTGGAACTCGCGCTCGGCGACAACAGCTAGGAAGCTGCCGTCGCGGACCACCTTGACGACGCCGGGCATCTTCTCCACGGGGGCGGTATCCACCGATTTCAGCCGTGCGCCATAGCGTGGCGGGCGGACCAACCGGGCGTGCACCATGCCCGGCAAGCGCAGGTCTTGGACGAAGGCAACGCCACCGGTGACCTTGGCTGGAATGTCGACCCGCGGCATCGACGTACCGACGATCGTGTAGGACTTGGGATCCTTGAACTTGGATGTCGGCTCGGCGCGCCGGTGCAGCGTGTCGCCGTCGACCAACTCGGCATAGCTCATCTTCTTGCCGTCGGGCGCCACCACTGCGCCGTTGGCAGTCTTCAGCTGATCCGCGGCGACGCCCATTTTGGCTGCCGCAATGTCGATCAGGATCTGGCGGGTCTGCGACATCGCATGCATCAGCGCGAGGCCGCTGCTGGTGATCGTGCCGCTGCCTGCGGTGAAGCCTTCATTGGGGCTGATCCCGGTGTCTGCCGTCACGAAAGTGATGGCCTTCGGATCGACCTCCAAATGCTCGGCGGCGATCTGCAGAAGCGAAGTCTTGGTTCCCTGACCGAGTTCGGCCTTACCGGTGAAGACCGTGATTTTTCCCGACGCCTCGATCTTGATCCAGGAGTCGAGCATCGGATTGGCGTTGAGGCCACCCGGCAGCGGCGGCGCCGCGGGTGCGGCGGCTGGCGCTGCGCCCGCCGGAGCGGGAGCCTGCTGCGCCCGCAGAGCCGCGGGGAAAAGCGAGAAGCCGACAACCAGCGCACCGGCACCGGTGAGCACGCCGCGGCGCGACAGTCCCTGGGAATTGATCGCGTTCATCGGACGATCTCCTTCTGGGGAACCGCATTAGAGGCGGAGCGCATGTCTTTGGCAGCGCGTTTGACCGCAGCGACGACCCGCGTGTGGGTGCCGCACCGGCAGAGATTGGGATCCAGCTGCGCCCTGATCTGGGCGTCGGTCGCTCCCGGGTTCTTCTCCAGTAGCGCCTGCGCCCGCATCACGATGCCGGCAGTGCAATAGCCGCACTGGGCGGCATTCTCGGCGATAAAGGCTGCCTGCAGCGGGCTCGGATGATCGATCGTCCCCAGTCCCTCGATCGTCTTGATCTTGCGACCGGCCAGGACCGAGATCGGCGTCTGGCAGGAAAAGATCGCCTCGCCGTCGAGCATGACCGTGCATGCCCCGCATTGACCCAGACCACAGCCGAACTTGGCGCCGTTCAGTTGAAGATCGTTCCGCAGGACATAGAGCAGCGGGGTCGCGGGATCGGCATCGACCTGTTTGGTCTCGCCATTGACATTGAGACTGATCATCAAAACCTCCGCTTGAAAGCGTAATTCCGGTGTCCGATCGCCCTACAGCAAGAATAGGCCGGCCATTCCAATGGGCAAGAGGCCGAAATCAGCCTCTTTTCCGCCCCTATTGTTCTTCCCGCCGCAGAGTTGTGACAACGCTGTCGAGGCCAGTCCAGGCCGGTCGGTCGCTGTATCTGGCCCTGACAAAGGCAACCACGGCCGCGATCTGGCTGTCGGTCAATGTGGCGGCAAAGCCCGGCATGATCGGGCCGGCCTCGCCCTCGGCCGGATGGACGCCGTCGAGCACAACATGGATGAGATTGCGCGGGTCGGGCGCATTGACGGCGGTGTAGAGCGCCATCGGCAGCCGTCCCGCCAGGGTCGGCCCGCCATTCCGGTGGCAGGCGGCGCACGTGCCGGCAAAGACCTCCGCCCCGACATCGCCAGGAGCCACTGCGGCCGTCTGCACCATCCCCTGCCCGACCGAGGCTTTGGCCACCGCATCGTCGGCGCGCTTTTGCCGATCCGGGGACGGCTTGCCGGCTTTGGAGACAATGTAGGTCGAGATCGCCCGCACGTCCTCTTCCGGAACGTCGCCGAGATTGTGGAAGACGATCTGCATCGGTCCCGATGAAACGCTATGCTGGTCGACCCACCCGCGCCGCAGATAGGCCGTCATGCTGTCCACCGTCCAGGGCACCGGTGCCGGCGAGGTCTCGTCAAGTGCCGGGGCATGCCAGCTCTCGGCCACCCCTCCCGCATATGCGGCGCCGGCCCGCTCGCCGCCAAGCCCGTTCCGCGGCGTATGGCAGGCGCCGCAGTGGCCAAGGCCCTCGGCAAGATAGGCGCCGCGGTTCCACTCTTTGCTCTGGGCCGGGTCGGGGTCGATGCCGCCCTTGCGCAGGAAGAGGATGTTCCACCCGGCCAACACCGGTCGGATGTTGAGCGGGAAAGGCAGCGTGTCGGCGGGCGCGTCGGCGGTCACCGGTTCGCGCGTCATCATGTAGGCGTAGAGGGCGTGGATGTCTTCGTCGGAAACGTGGGTGAAGTGATCGTAGGGAAATGCCGGATAGAGGAATCCGCCCTCACGGTCCACGCCCTCGCGTAGCGCCCGAGTGAATGCTGCCTCCGACCATGTCCCAATGCCGGTGTCGACGTCGGGTGTGATGTTGGTGGAGTAGATGGTGCCGAAAGGCGTCGGGACCGAAGCACCACCGCTGAACGGTTTGCCGTCGGCCGTCGTATGACAACCCATGCAATCGCCGAGGAGGGCGAGCGTCGCCCCCTTGGAAATAAGCGCCTCGTCGAATGACGTGCGAGGCGGCGGGGTTATCGGTGCAATGGCAGAGCGCGTCGTGATGCCGACGCCAACCGCCGCGACCACGACGATCGCAGCGACCACGCCATAGACGATCCGCCGCCCAATCTTCCTATCCGGCACGCCCGCCCCCCAATTCCCTCAGCCGGCGAATCATAGGCAGCAGACAGCCGCTGCGTCAGTTGTCCTATTCGGTCTCTGGGCAAGGCCCAGTTTTGTCGTCATAGGGAGTGAGCATCGCCTGCGCCGCCACAGCGGCCGAGACCGTCGGCCCCGTCACGGTTGTTCCGGTCGGCATCGTTGCCCAATTGGTCACCGGAACGGTCTCGGCGAAGGCCGCCGAACTCGCGAGCAGCGTAGCCACCAACAGGTATCGCCTCATCGAAGCTTCTCCCAATTCAGCGCTGAGCGTTCGTCAGCCGCTGCAATTGTGACAGGCTGTCGCATGTGCTGCAATGGCCACCCGGTGATGCCGGCCGGCTTTTTGGGCAGTTCCTATCGCACCTCCTCTGCGCGGTCCGTTCAGGAATGTCTGGCGACCCCGGCAGGATTCGAACCTGCGACCAACAGCTTAGAAGGCTGCTGCTCTATCCCCTGAGCTACGGGGCCAAAACGAGAAACGCACCTGACTCGCGCCGAAGTCAGGCCGGTGTCAGTGAGTCCAGGGGTCCGGTCTGGCGAAGCTGAAATTGTCGGCGTAGGCCGAACTGTGCACTAGGCGCTCGTCGCTGCTTTCCACTTCGAAGGCGATCCCGTGCCGCTCGGCGTAACCCACCGCCTCCTCCAGGCTGGCGAAGCTGAGCTTGACTTCCCGCCGCATATCCGTGGTCGCAGTATAGCCCATCAGCGGACCGATGGTCAGCGGGGCATCCGGTTCGAACTCCAGCTGCCAGCGCTGGCTCTTCCCACGCCCCGACTGCGTCGCCGGCTTTCCAGGACGGAATATGCGGGCCTTCATCCGTGATTCCCTGTCTTGTCCGCCCCATCGGCTGGTCGGGGCGGCAGGATTTGAACCTGCGACCCTCTGCTCCCAAAGCAGATGCGCTACCAGACTGCGCTACACCCCGAAGGCCGATTGAGTGGACCAGCTGCCCGCTTACACGCTCCCTCGGGGCCCTTCAAGTTCAGCGGTCCCCGGGCGTGTTGCAAATGTTGATGGCAGAACCCAACAGATCGGGGGACAAAGCCATTGTTGCCCGGCGCGGGTCCGCTGCATCTAATGCAGGTTGACCCTATCGCCTGGCTTGGCCCCAATCCGCTTGGCAACGCCGCCATTGATCTCGAGGACGTAGCGCACCGGTGCGCCGCTCGGAATGTTGCGCTCCGAGTATGGCTCGGCGTTCTGCTCGATGCGCACGATCGTGCCGTCGCTGGTGATGAACACCATGTCCAGCGGCAACGGGGTGTTCTTCATCCAGAAATAGACCGGCGAATCGACATCGAAGTCGAAGACCATCCCATGGTCCGCCGGCATCGACTGGCGAAACATCAGGCCTTGTTCCCGCTCAGCCTCGGTGACCGCCCACTCGACGCTGAAGGAGTGGGCGCCGCTGTCCGTCGTGATGGAAATCCGGTCAGGCCGGCTCGCGGCGCCGAGCCTTGGGGAGAACCCAAACCAGGCCACAAGCAACACTGCCACCGCCGCCAGGAGGGCCGGCAACGCCAGACGTCTGGGGGTCAGCAGCGAAGCTACACGTCCTGTACTGCCTGATTCACTCAATGCGACGAAGGTGCTCCGCTGATCCCGTCAGGTCTGACCTCGACGGCAATCAGCCCCTTCGGACCCGCGCCGAAGCGAACGATGACCGTTTGGCCCGGGCGCAGCTCCGTCAGTCCGTACCGGCGCATGGTCTCCATATGGACAAACACGTCCTCGGTGCCTTCGCCGCGGGTAACAAAGCCGTAGCCCTTCACCCGATTGAACCATTTGACCACCGCCCGTTCAAGCCCGCTCGATGGCACGATTGTTTGATGAGGCCGCGGTGGCGCCGATTGCGACGGATGTATCGCCGTCGACTCGTCCATCGAGATGATGCGGAAGACCTGCAACCCCTTTTGCCGCGGAATTGCCTCGCAGATGACGCGCGCGCCTTCATAGGCAGTCTGATAGCCGTCGCGCCTGAGGCAGCTCACGTGCAAGAGCACGTCGGCCTGGCCATCGTCAGGTACGATGAACCCATAGCCCTTTGCCGCGTCAAACCACTTGATTGCACCGGAAATCTCAATCAGCTCGACCGGCGTTCCGTCAGCCGTCTCACTGAGAACCGGAAGATCAGGCGAAAGCTTCGCCCCCATGTACCGGGCCCCCTCTTTGAAACTCGCGAATCACCCGCCAGGAAGTCGCGATTCCTTGTCTTTAAGAATAGCACCCGAAACCAAGAGAACCAGGGCATTTTGGCCACACCTCGCGGGGAACGTACAGGCCCTGCCCAAGCGACCTACAGATGCTTCGCTTTCTGCTTCCTTAACATTCGTTTAACCCAGGCCGACAACCTCCGATATTGATCCGGCGCAGGAGACTGCGGGATTCTCGCAAACACGTGTCCAATCCACGAACGCTGTTAAAGCAAAGCGATCCGAAGGTGCCGATTGACCGCCGTTAAGCGCGGCATCGCATCGTCACCAGCGGATTCCACCTTGGTCTCTCCGCGCCCCGCTCCTAGTCTGCCGGGGCCATGACAGTTTCACTTCAGGAGCGCCAATGCGTTACCTTCACACGATGGTCCGGATCAGCGACCCCACCGCCTCTCTTCACTTCTATTGCGACTTGCTTGGCCTCGTAGAGACGCGGCGCCGCGACGACGAGAAGGGCCGTTACACCCTGATCTTCCTTTCTGCGCCCAACGACGGCGCCGCCGAGATCGAGCTCACGTACAATTGGGACGAGAAGGGCTATGCCGGCGGCAGGAACTTCGGACATCTCGCCTTCCAGGTCGACGACATCTATGCGACGTGCGAGCGTCTGATGACCGGCGGCGTGCCGATCAGCCGGCCGCCGCGCGACGGGCGGATGGCGTTCGTCAGATCGCCCGATCTCATTTCGATTGAGTTGCTGCAGAAGGGTCCCGCACTCCCGCCGCGGGAGCCGTGGACTTCGATGCCGAATGTTGGCGTGTGGTGAGCCCGTCGACTTGTGGCATCGGACGGAGCCTCCTATAACCGCCGCGCCCGCGCCCATCGTCTAGAGGCCCAGGACGTCGCCCTTTCACGGCGAAAACACGGGTTCGATTCCCGTTGGGCGCGCCAATCATTTCAATGGGTTGTGGCTGCTGATCGGGTTGGGTGTCCAGTCTGTGTCCCGTTCACAATGTCGGACACTCTTTGGGCACAACGAGAATGGCTGATCCGCGGTAGCGTTTTTCTCGCAGGATTCCCCAATGTCTGGAAACGCTGTTTCCCCTGACGATGGGGCCGTGGCCGAAGGCCAACTGACGGACGAACAGAAGTGTCGCGCCGCGCTGGTGTTGTTGCGCGGTTATCTCATCGAGCGCGACGGCCAGTTGTCGAGGCAGTATGTCGGCATCCGCGACGAGAAGCCCCTCCGACAAGCGCTGACTGATCTGTTGCGGTCACGCGACCCGCTACCTATCCCGATCAGGGAAGCGCTCGCCGATCTGATCGATCCTCAGCCACAGCGTCCGAGCGAGCGAACAGTCCGGTTCGTACGGCGAACGCAGGGACGACCATCAGACCCAATCAGAAACTCAGCAATAGCCGAGACGATTCACCGGTCGAGGTCGGTCGGACAGACCACAGAGGCGGGAATTCAAGCTGCGATGGAAAGGTTTGGCGTGGAGCGCCGGTACGTTCAGAAGGTCTGGTCGCGTTACCAACCCATCTTTGCAGAGATCGACGCGACGACCGACCCACTGCCGGAACCAAATCCCGACATTTAAGGCCGGTTCGGTTAAGCCTGACCAATGGCACGTGTCTCCGGTCACTGGCGGACAGTTGGTCGTCCGCTTGAACCGTCGGAGTCCAAATGCCACCCATCGCTCATTCCATTGCCAGCGCTATTCTCGCAACTGACGGAGCCGTCGGCCGGACCAGCTTTTACGACGCGATACGCCGAGGCGATTTGGTCGCGCGAAAGCTGGGAAGGCGGACCGTCATCTTGGACAGCGATCTGCGCCGTTGGCTCGACGAGCTTCCCAGGCTGACCTCGGCTTCAACCGACGGAGCACAGGCGATGCCTGGGTCCAACGACCCCGAGCGCCACCCAGCGACAGGCGCGGCCGGAACATGACGAGCGGCTGTTTCGCGACGGCGGGGCAGCCAGCTTCCGGAATCTGCCTCGCACCATTCGGCTTGCCCACCCACCATCCATCTCATTACCGCTGGTCACGACGTTGACGACGACGAAGCGCAAAGGACGCCGCACCAAGATTGGCGGACAATTTTCGCCCCGTCTGATCGAGATGCTCGAATCGGCTGGCTATCGGGTCCTCTCTCTATCCGCCCATCGTGTGCTTGCGCGACTGGAAATCGAATTGGGCCACCATGGCGGGAACGGCAACGGCTTCTTGGCCTGCACGTTCGAGCATTTCGTGGCGTACGGGATAGATCGCCACGCCGTCGCGCCCGCGCTCCGAGAACTCGAAGCGCTCGGTTTCATCGAGGTGACCGAACGCGGCTGCGCGGGCAACAGAGAATTTCGCACCCCCAGTCGATACCGCATCACCTTTCTTCCAACCGAGTATGAAGGCGCCACGCACGAATGGAAACGCATCAGGTCTGTCGAACAGGCCGAGCGGATCGCTGCCGCAGCGAGGCGCGCCAAAAAACGTAAAGCCAGTGCGGGACAACGCACTCTTTCGCTGGCGAAAACCGACACTGAAAATGCGAACCCCCCAGTGGGTGAAATCCCCACTACAGATCGGTGCTGAAACCCCCACTACTATCTATATCTCGGGCTGGGGGCCGGGACAGGAGAAGCCACGTCGGCCCGGATAGCCGTAGCCGGGTGGCCTTGTCCCCGGGACCTCCGAATCGTCTCCTATTCAGAACTGCTGGCGCCGTCGGATCATCCTTCATCCACTGCCGGACGCAGCCAGAGGCGCAGAGGACCTCTTTCGCCTTCCCATGGCTGTCCAGTCACGGCAAAACTGAACCGAGACAGCGTTCGTTCCATTGCCGGATTGCCGGTGGTGGCGAACAGGCCGCCGCAAAACCCGTCGAGCAGAGCCGCGACAATCCGCGTCGATAAATCCCGGCGCCGATCAGTCGCTGCGACCGTGACATAGCCGAGTTCGGGCAGAGCGCTGCCGGCAACGGCATTGCTGCTTGCTAGAAGCGAATTAAAGTACCGCGGTCGAACTGGTTTGATCGCCCCGACGCCAACCATGAGGTCTCCGCGGTGGACGAGCACTACGGTTGACCTTGGCAGTGTCCGGGCCGCCGAGTTGGGATCGACGGCCGCGCCGTTGCGCAATAACTCTACGGCCGTCTGCAACTCGAACTCGCTCAATGCTCCGGCGCTGCGACGTTCGATCACGTGCATCGGGGCAGCCCGCTCGGCATCGTTACCCATCGCAGTCTCAATTCTCCGTTGGCTGACCCATCCGAAGTGAGCCGTCCAAATTGGGTAGCCGGGGGGCCTTCTCGCCGACTTGCGGAGCCGGGCTGCCTTCGGCTTTGCAGCGCTGCGAGGGGACGACGGAGCGCGCGGTCTAGGTCCTGAGACATGGTCGCACAGCCGCCAAGTCCATAGACGTCGTGGCCTTGGTAAGCGCTTCATGGCCTGTATCGTCCACGAAGAAAACCAACGTACTCGGGGGAAGGATCAGGTGCATTTCGACCGGAAAGAGGACCCGGCATCACGCGGGGTCCGACATCGGCTAAAGGTTGCCGCCCGGCCTTGTCGCCGCTCAAATGATCCGCACCGGGCTTGCGGCGTCTCTGTGCGTTAGGGGGTCTGTGCCTTAATCCAATCGACGAAGCCATCCATGTCGTGTGCCCAAACGAGGTAAAGGCCGGAAGCCTGAGCCGACTTTAGGTCGGACACTTTGAACACTCCTGACAGCAACGCGACGCTGATGATGTTCTTTCCGGCCTCAACGGCATAGTGCCTCGCCTTCGCAGCGGTGTCGTTGAGCAACCGCTTGGTGCTGTTGAGGCCCGAGCTTGAGTCCTTTGCTTCCAGGGCGATCATTCGCCCTGTGGCGAGCGCAATAAAAAGGTCCACCTTTCGACCGTAGACTACGCATTCGCCGAAAAAATATGGATAGACGGGGTGGTGGCTGGGCTGCGTGACGCGACCTTTAGACGGAAATGCCTGCGATGGTGATGGAACCGCAGGCGACGGCAGGGGATCGGAATTGACGCGTCTGCTTTTACCCTGACGGGCAGTCTGACCGGAAACTCTCTGAAATCCGAGTTCCTCAAGTCTCAGTTCAAGTCGTTGTTCGACGATCTTGCCGTGTCCTCGGCGCTCGGTCTGCAGGGCCTGTGAGGCATGCATCGTAGCGGTGGAACCAATGGCCGCGAGCAGTTCTCGGGACGTCGGTTTGCGCCCGGCCGAAACCCATGGAAAGCGGTACGGATCGGCGAGCTTGCATATCAACTTCAGAACGTTGACCGGAATGTCCGCTCGGTCCCTGAGGTCGGTTCTGCTGAGTCCGTTGATATTGCGGGTGACGAGAACCCCGAGATCGTCCTCGGAAACGGGGGGGCCGGTCACATACCGCAAGGCATCGAACAAGTCCTCATCGAGCAGAATGGTTCGCACCAACTGCGGATCTGGGTTGGCCGGGTCGATGCGAGCCAGGGCTTTGAACAACCGAGCCATTGCTGCGCGACGCCTTCTTGCGTGCGTCAGGTATTTGGTACCCGGCTCCGCGAGCCTTCGGTTGACGAACTCTTCGAGCGCCTTCTGAGCCTCTGCCCCAAGCTCTTCGTCATTCCAAACCCGCGGCGTCAAGCTGACATTTGAAATCGTCATGGACCGGCGAAGTTGGCGGGATCGGGGATGTGAAGACGAGAGACCTCTCCCGGCTCGAACTTGACCAAACCACCGGCATACGTTCGCCCTGCCGACGTGGATACAGTTTCCCGAAGATGGCGGGCGATTACATCCAGCATGGCATCAGACAGAGGTGCGACCGGATAAAGACCGTGGGCAATGTTGATATGACGGACTCCGGCGTGATTGCGGACAAAGGCAGGCGCCCTTCGGGCCATGTAGGTGCAAAGGATTGGTGCCGGCTGTCTAAGACCGACCCTCCACCACGCGGTACGATGCGAAGCGATGAAGCCTTGATCAGCCTTCATGGCTCTCGCCCAGGCCAAAAACGCGTTGACCGTCCTGCGTTCATCCCGCGAAAGCTCGTCGAGATCAGCGGGCAAATCGATCACGCGTCGAAGCCCGGCAGTATCGGTCAAGCTGTTGCCAGCCGCGATCAGTTCTCGCCCCCTCGTGATGCAGGCAAACAGAAATCGCGAAGGCAACCGGACGGCATTAACGCCGGCAATCCAGACCGGATTGGCCCCAGTGACTTGACCGCGATGCACTCGGAAGAGTTCACCGAGTTCAATCTCCCCCTTCTCGGGCCGCCTTGTTTCACGAACGACAATCGACCACCGGGGAGCCTTGGCAAGGCTGTCCCAATCCACCCCCCGGCCAGTTGTCAGGGGAGCCAGCTTGTCGAGTGAGTCCACCGTCCGAATGGTCAACTGGTCCGGCCGATTGCCGACGCGAAAGCAGGTGATGGCGCCGGTCGTCATGGCATCGACGAAGGGGCGCGCCTTTGGATCAATCAGATGGACCGCGCTCCCCCCGAGTCCGTTGGCCAGCATGTTCCGCAGTACTGAACCGTAGTTCACGTCCAACCATTCTGCCGCCGTGATGTAGGTGCCGAAGTCCCCCGGCTGCGCAATCTGCCGGGTACGGACAAAGAAGTGGATGTGTAGGCCAGCTAATCCGCTGGCAATGAAGCCGAGTTCGCGTGCGGTGTCGCCAAGCCACGCCTTCCATTCGGGCTGGATGTCGTGGTGGCGCACGTAAGGCGGATTGCCGATGAACAAGGTCGGGCCGTCAACAGGTGCCAATTCCAGCGAGCGGAAATCCTGCACCGCGACGGTCAGACGTTCGTCCATTTTAAGAACGGCCGCATTTGCGCGAAGTATCAGGCTGGCAAGCGGGTCGATTTCGACTGCGATCAACCACGCCTTCGGAAAGGCTTTACCAGCGGCTAGAACAAACCGACCACTGCCGGCTCCAGGATCGACAATGCGGATGGGGGCAACCGCTTCGGAAGCGGCCCACCCGATCATGGCATCAACAATGGCCTTTGGCGTGTAGGTCGCGCCCAGTTGGCGGCGATGTTCGGTCGTGCGGATTTGGCTGAACGCCTCGCCCAACGGATCGTCGAACGCCGCGATGTGACGACGGATGGCAGCCAGCGTCTTGGTCGGAACCGCCAAATCACGCGGTATCAATGATCGCTCGGCTTTGGTCAGTCGCGTTCCCTTCGTTAGAAGGGCTGCAGCCACGGCGGCGAGCTGACGCTCGTCGGCGATCATGGCTTGGCGTTCGCCGGCTTCGTTTTCTGGTACCGCGACCACATCTCTTCAAATAGGCCGCGCAACGACAGGCCGCGCCGGGCTGCCTCCGCCTTGGCCTCTCGGGCGATAGCGGGTGGCAGGCTGAACCCGACAATCTGCCGGGTTCCTTTACGAATGGACTCGTCGCGTGTTTTGGCAACCATTGCTATCATTCTGTTCGACAACGCGACCATCTCGTCAATGGGGTTGCCGCCTCATCAAAGGCTTTTCTTGGCCAAGCCGCGCCGGGCATCAAACCGGCCGGCACTCGGCTGGCATGGAACGAACCTTGTCGGGAGACAGGAGGGGCGGCCTATCGGCAATCGTCTATACTGGCGTCCTCAAGATCAGGCGCGGTTCAGAATGAAGTGGCGGAAAGGCGAGAGCGGTAACCCCGGCGGCAGGCCCAAGGAAGCGCCCGAGGTGAAAGCGCTGGCTCGACGGTACACCGAAGAGGCCATCGAACGGCTCGCTCACTGGCTCCGTTCGGACGACGCCCGCGCATCAGTTGCGGCCGCTGGTGCGCTCCTGGATCGCGGTTGGGGGCGGCCGAGGCAACCCGTCAGCGGCGAGATAACCGAACAGATCATCGTCAAGCTGGTTCAGTTCGGGGAGGACGTAGAATTGCTCCCACCACCAGAGGTAACCGGCTCGACTTAGGTTGCCGGGTGGCCTAGACGCCGATCGCGGTGCATCGTTCAGACCGCGCTTCGTTGGGGGGTGGAATGCACGTTCATATGGCAGAGATGCTCTACGGAATTGAGGAGTGCCCACACTGCCATCGCGCAAATCCGACAATGTCGCCGGTGCTGCCGAGGGCCTCAGTCTCGCTTGAGCCGACTGGCCAAGGAGGATTTCGGTACTTCGGCGCTTTCAAGTGCAACACTTGTCTCGGACCAATGATCGCCATCTCCGGTCGCGAGGACCACGGCAACCGGACTGCCAACGTCCCGATCAGAGTTTCGGCAGTGTTCCCTTCCGCTGAAACGATCAGCGAGGCGATACCGGCACGTCCGCGTTCTTTTCTCACCGACGCCCAGCGATCGCTTAGTGCTCCATCCGCCTCCGTGATGGCCAGCAACAGTGCAATTGATGCCATGCTGAAGGAAATGGGTGTGGCTCGAAAGGACGCGGCCGGAAGGGAACAGAGCCTCAGCCGCAGGATCGATGTCGCCGTCCAGGCCAATATCTTGACCAAGGGCATGTCGGAATGGGCACACCGCATTCGCCTAGATGCCAACGATCAGCGCCATGCCGATGAGGACACGCCGGCTGCCACCCCTGAATTGGCCCAGCAGACGCTTCGCCTTGCCAAGGCAATCGCCGAGCTGTTGTTTGTGCTGCCCGCCGAACTTCCCAAGGCAACCCTGACCCCGTGATGGTCCTGCCGGCGTTGGCGGGGGCGTCTGCAAAGCGACGCCCCTTCCTGACCCAGCGAAGCGTTGGTCGCAAATGTCGGGCTTCGGGTTCCCTGGGTCGCGGCAAGGGCCAACCGCCCGCCAGCAAGCCCGCTGTCGGTCCAGTGCGTTGTCGATGATTGACGCTCAAAGTTCTCAAAGTCGGTTTGGGTAGGCCGCCGGCCTTCACCCTGGTTGGGCGCCAGGGGCGTGGCGGTTCACCTGCTGTTCAGGTCGATCTTTGATATTATCTCGACGAGCTTCGGAGCATTGGGCTGGAGGGGCCATCATGTTCGGGATTGGTAGGCCGGTCTTAGCGGCAGTCGTCTGGGTTGTCCTCGGCCTCTCCGTCAGCACATCCGCCCAAGCAGAAAAGCGGGTTGCCCTCGTGATTGGCAACGACACGTACAAAGACCTGCCGGTGCTGCAAAAGGCCCGCGCTGACGCAAAGGCTTATGCCGATCTGCTGAGAGACCAGGGCTTCGACCAGGTCATGCTGAAGACCGATCTCACCAAGGGCGGTATGGACGAGGCGATCGCGACCTTCCTCGACGCGATCAAGCCTGGCGACACGGCGCTGTTCGCCTATTCCGGCCACGGCTGGAGCGACGGCGCACAGAACTACATCGTCGGCACCGATGCGCCGAAGGCCGGCAGCCAGGAGTTTCTCGCGCGAATCTCGGTGCCGCTCCGCAACGGCTCCACCGGGGTTCTCGACGACATGGACCGGCGGGGCGCGGCCCTAAAGGTAGCCATTATCGACGCGTGCCGCGACAATCCTTTCCAGCCGCAGGTCGGTGGCAAGTCGATTGGCGTCGGGCGCGGCCTCACCCGGGTCGATCCGCCGCGCGGGACCTTTGTCGTGTTCTCGGCGGGGACTGGGCAGACGGCGCTTGACCGGCTGTCGGATAGCGACCCCGATCCGAACAGCATCTTCACCCGGGCGTTTGTGCCGCTGTTACGGGCTGGACTGCCGCTGCAGGAGGCGACGCAAAAGGCCCGGACCCAGGTTGTCGCTCTGGCCGGCAGCGTCAAGCACGATCAGCAGCCGGCCTACTATGACGAGTTGTTGGGCGAAGCCTGCCTGTCGGGACATTGTGCCGGTGGAGCAGCCCCCGTTCTGCCGCCGCCGGGCGATCCGCGGGTCGCCGAGGCAGCTCTGGTTTGGCCGGGCGTTCAGGCCTCGACCAGCATCGACGTGCTGAAGGCCTTCCAGGCGAAATATTCCGGCACGGTCTACGCCGACTTTGCGGCGGCGCGGATCGGCGAGCTGCAAAAACTCGCCCTGCTGCCCCCGAATCCGGCACCTAGCCCGACGCCGAACCCCGTTCCGTCGCCGCAACAAAGCGCTTGCGCCGGCGGTGTCATGGCATATGTCGGCAGTGGCGGCGTTGCCACGGCTGCGCGGCAATGCCTGAAACCGAAGGAGGCGTTCCGCGACTGCGCGGACGTTTGCCCGGAGATGGTGGTGATCCCGGCGGGCAGCTTCACAATGGGGTCGCCCGCGGGCGAGACTGATCGGGTCGACGACGAAGGCCCGACGCATAGCGTGACCATCCCGGCGGCCTTTGCGGTTGGCAAGCTGGCCGTGACACGTGGGCAGTTTGCGACTTTTGTCAAAGAGACCGGCTTTAACGTCGGGGCCTCCTGCATTGTCCTGAACGCGGCCGGCGACCAATGGACCAACACGGCTGGCAAGTCCTATCGCGATCCGGCGTTCAATCAGGACGACAACCATCCGGCCGTGTGTGTTTCCTGGGATGATGCGAAGGCATATGTGGCGTGGCTGACGAAGAAGACGGGCAAGTCTTACCGGCTGTTGACCGAAGCGGAATACGAGTACGCTGACCGTGCCGGAACAACGACGCCTTATTGGTTCGGCAGCGACGGAAACAAGCTCTGCGGTTACGCCAACGGTGCCGACGCCACCGCCAAGACTCAGTTCTCAGGCTGGACTAGGGCGGCAACGTGCAAGGACGGTTACGTCTACACCGCCCCTGGTGGCTCCTTTGCGGCTAATGGCTTTGGCCTGTTCGACATGGCGGGCAACGCTTGGTCGTGGACCGAAGATTGCTTTCACGACAGCTACAATGGTGCGCCGAAGGACGGGGCTTCCTGGACAACTGGATTGTGTACGGAGCGTGTCCTCCGCGGCGGATCCTGGATCGACAATCCGAGGTTCCTCCGCTCGGCCATCCGCACCAACTACGCCCCCGGGAACCGCGACAGCTATTTCGGGTTCCGGGTGGCTAGAACGCTTACCCCTTGAAGCGCAGCCGACAGCGTCACCCGTCCCCGCTGCGTTGAGGCCCGCTGGTGGCAATGTCGGGGTTCCGCCGTCACGGAGAACCGGCAGTCAGCGAGTTGTCAGCCCAGTCCGGCGCGTCGCGGATGGCTGACGCCTTTGTGTTCAAAATCGGTTTGGGTAGGCCACCGGCGTTCACCCCGGTTGTGACTGCGGCGAGGTGGATCGTTTCGGTGCCCCCCCCGCCCGCTAATTGCCTCGCGACCAAGCTGGCCGATTGCTTCGTTACCTCAACGGCCAGAATGCCCTTTGCAGACTCACGGAAGCCCGCTGGCGCCAATTTCGAGTTCGGCGCTGCACACCAACCATCTTGGACGGATGCCACTGGGCCGAGTCCAGGAGGACATCTGGCGGCATCGTCCCCCGATCCCGATTGAAACTCCGATGGAGATCACGCCGCCGGACGCGGTCGGCGTCCAGTCAGGCAGCATAGAGCGATGGCGCCCCTTGCTCGATGAAGTCTCGCCGCTTCTCGTCCAGGATTTTCGCATAGGTCTTTTCGATCATCCGAACGCTTGTGCCGCAGTTCTCGGCGATAATGTTGAGCGGAACGCCCCCCTCGATTGCTTCTGAAATGTAGGTGTGTCGAAGGGCGTAGAGACTGCCGTCTGGGGATAGGCCTGCCTTTTCAATCGCGTCCTTGACCGGCCTCGTCTGGTCCGACCGCTTCCACCGCGTTCCATCGGCTCGGACGAACAAGAACTCGTCGGCGACACGGTGAGCGACAAGGCGAGCGAGAAAGGCCGATGCACTGGTTTGGAGGACAACGGTTCGGCCCCCAGTCTTTCCTGCTCCAATGCGCAACGTCTTTCGGGTTTGGTCAAAATCACCGACCCGAGCCGCAGCCAACTCGCCGTAGCGCGCGCCGGTCAGATAGGCGGCCGAGATCAAGTTCGCCGTGGCTTGGTCGCTGGCGCTGTCCAAAAGCTTCTTGACCTCAGCGGCGGTGTATCTGACGGCGCGAGCCTGAGCGACCTCGCGGAACGGCTTGACCAGACGCCATGCTTCATCGGTCACCCCATTTCGGGCATCGCGGGCCGCATGATTGAGGAGCGCCTTCACCATCGTCAAAACCCGGTTGGCGCTGTCCTTTGATCGTCGCACCCGCTCAGGCTCGTCGGAGGCAACCACCATCGACGCCAGCCAAGCGTCCAATCTTGTTTTAGTCAGACTGCTGACCAGCAGGTCGCCAAACTGGGGCAGAAAGTGCTTTTTCAACCGCCCCTCCGCGTCGCCCGCCGATCTCGCGTTGCGCGCCTTCAGCAGGTGCAAGTACGCCTCGGCCGCGGCGCGAACCGTGGGCACTTCGGCTGTCTGCCCGGTGAGCTTGCGCTTGGCGATTGTCTTTGCGCGATCCTGAGCCTGCCAGAAGTCCAGGACTGTCCTGTTGTCGGCAGCGTCGTGATCGTCGGCAGTGCCGACCGCCATAGTCCAGGCGCCTCCGCACCCATCGGCAGCACGCAGAACCCAAGTCCCTGCCGTTTTGTTGCGGCGATAGCCGAGCGACAGCCCTGGATGAATTCGGACGAAGGTCGGCTTTCGTGCCACCGGCAAGCGCAAACGTTTTCCCCGCGTTTCGAGATTGGTGCTTCGCACTCGGTGCGGCATGAGTTGCCCCTATTCCCTGTGTCTCGTTGGTGTCCTGGATACGGGCACAAACGGTGACGGTCAAGCGCGCACGGTTGCGGACCAGTTGACGACAACCTCTTTTGACATCATGTACTTATACGAACGTTGGCGACCATCCGCGGATGGCTGACTTCGCCCTTTCACGGCGAAAACACGGGTTCGATTCCCGTTGGGCGCGCCAACTCCTTCAAACCACTGCCTGATCCGTGAGCCGATGCAGACGTGCCTCGTGGCCTCCCTGCCCGCGCCACCGGGCGGCGTGCCGTCAGCCCCCCTAGGCAAAGGCGGCGCGGAAAAGCGCGGCGTGATGGGGGTGGGCGAAAACATCGTAAGGACCGGTCTGCAGGCCGGCGAAGATGTCCTCGCCGTCCAACCACCGGGCTTCGGCATTGTCAGTTGCCAAGACCCGCGCCATGCCACCCATTAGCTCCAGGGTCCGGTGGTTGAGGCCCGCCTGTTTCAGCGCCGCGGCAAGCGCCAGGGAATAGTCAGTGCCAGTTCGCACGTAGACCTCCGGCGCCAGGAACGGGTCGTCGCCGAGCATCAGGAAGGTCTTCTGGCAAGCCGCGGCATCGGTCGAAGCGGCGGCGCGGCAGAGCGCGGGCCGGTCCTCGTAAATGGAACAGGCGTGGTCCTCCAGCATCGGACACGGCGTAACGGTCTGGCTTCGCTCGGCGTAGGGCATCGCGCCAAACTCGGCGAATGCAGCCGCCGCGCGGCGCCCCTTGGCGCTTTCCCGCCGCACGCCCCGCATCGCGAAGATGATCTCCGGCGGCGTCGCATCGACCCAAGTCGTGCAGCAGAACCAGCAGCCACGCTTGCAGCCGACCTTGACGTTGCGAATGGCCGCAAGACTGCCCTTCATGCGGCCGTAAAGATAGTCGAGCAGCGGGGCGAGATCGTGGGTGCGGCGCGCCTTCTCCAGGTGATCGTGGAGGCGCCGCATCAGCGCCAGCAGGGGCGCCACATCTTGCGAGCGTGGATCGAGGCCGCGCTCCAGCAGCGCCTCGTCCTCACGGGCCTGGCGACGACGGTCGGCGTGGTTGGCCATCGGTGAAGCCGCGTGACGCTAGCGGCAGCTGCAATCGCCGCCGACGCCGCCGAAGTTGCGCCGGGCGAACCCTTCGGCATCGGAGCGCGTCGGGAAGCGCGCAAACTGGCAGGCGCCGCGCTGCGAGCGCATCTGTTCCTCCGAGCGGATATCGACTTCGACGCGCCCGCTGGCGCAGAAGACGCCATAGCTCTCCGAATTCTGCGCCCCTGCCGGAGCGGCCCCCGCGGCGGCAAGAACGGCTGAGACAAGGAGCGCGAGACCCTTCATGGGTATCCTCGGTCTTGAAGATCGAACCGGCCGCCAGCCTATCAGTTGGCAGCTGCAAAGATAATCCGCCACCCGCCTTCCCGCCGCAGGAACACAGCTGGAGCCTTCACGCCTTCTTGCGACCAAGCGGATCGGCAGCGATCCAGCGTCCTGCCTCGCCCAGTTGCGCGCGAGGGCTAAGCATGGGAGTCAGTCGATCATGGCCGGCGCGGCAAAGGCGATACCGCCGGTTGGACCGACCAGAAATGCGGGCGTGATCCAATGTCCGCTGCGGGATTGGCGATGGCTAAGGCCTTCCGGCATGGCTTGAGAATGCGCCGATGATTCCGCCGCTCATTCACCAGACCTGGCGGGATTCCGACATCCCTGACCGCTTTTCGGCTTATGTTGCGAGTTGGCCCCGGCATCATCCCGGCTGGACGGTCCGCCTCTGGACCGACGGCGATCTGGACGCGCTTGCCGCTGACCATTTCCCGCATCTGCTCGAGATGTTCCGGGCCTATCCGCTGCCGATCATGCGCGCCGATCTCGGCCGCTACATGGTCCTTGCGGTGCATGGCGGAGTCTATGCCGACCTCGATGCCGAGGCCCTCGGTTCCTTCGCTGCCCTGCAGAGCGAGACTCTCCCGGTTTTCGCGGAGGAGCCCCTCAGCCATGCCCTGAATTGCGCGCCCCGCGTTCGCGGCTTTGACCGTCTGGTCGGCAACGCCGTGATGGCCTCGCCCGCCGCCCATCCATTCTGGGCCCATTTGCTTTCCATCCTGCAGCGATGCAGTTCGGCGACCGGCCCCCTCGACGCCACCGGACCCTTTGTCCTTACGGCGGCCGTCGAAACAGCCCCTCCCGGCGCCCGTCCCCTGGTCCTGTCCGCCGGGACATTCTCCTCCCGCGACAACAGGGGGAATCGCCTTCCTGCCGTCCAAGCGGGAGAGGTCGTGCCGATGGCTGATCACCATTGGGTCGGTACTTGGTACAAGCACCGCCCGAGTCTGAGTTGGTCGAAGCGGGCCAAGGGGTGGCTGCGACGCCGGCTGACTTATCTTCGCCACGGCGGCGACGGTCCTGACCGCCGCCTGCTCGGCACCGTCGATCGGGACCGGGTTGCGGCGGCGCGGGCCGATGGCAAGGATGTACTGATCGCTGTCGTCGCCCGCCAGGCCGCGGGCCGCATCGACCGCCTCTTCAACGCCATTCTCGCTTTGGAAACCCAAGCGTCGCTGTCGATTGCTTTTCTGGTTGGCGACTCGACCGACGGAACCGCGGAGGCGATCCGCCGCTTCCAGGAAGGCCACGGCGCAACGTTTCGACGCTTTACCCTCATCGAACGGGATTATGGCGGGCGGTTCGAGGAGGTTCGCTGGCAACCCTCCTATCAGCGGGTGCGGCGCGCGCGGATCGCCCGCGCCCGCAATGACGTCGTCCGCCGCGGACTGCTCGACGAGGACTGGGTTCTTTTCATCGACGCGGACATCGCCGCCTTTCCCTCCTCGATCCTCGACCGCCTCCTCGCCGCCGACGCCAAGATCGTTCATCCCAACTGCGTGTTTGAACCCGGCGGTAGGAGCTTCGACCTCAACGCCTGGGTCTCCGACTTCGTGATGCCCGACCACTTCTACTACCGCTACATTATCGACGGCCTCTACCAACCGCCGGTCGACCTCAGCCGCATCTACCTGTCAGATCTGCGCTATCGCGACGAGGTCGACTTGGACTCGGTCGGCGGGACGATGCTTCTGGTCGATGCCAATCTCTTGCGGGCCGGCCTCATTTTTCCAGAAACCCCCTATCGTCGCCTCATTGAGACCGAGGGATTTGCTGCGCTGGCCCGGGATTTAGGCGTTCGAATCGTCGGATTGCCCAATGTCGAGACCATCCATCCGCGCTGATCGCTAGCGTTTGAGGCTTTGTCTCGGTCCCGAGGCTGCTAAGAAAGAGCTTCAGAAGGCCTGACTGCGGCCCCTTTTTTGATCCAAATCGCGTTTCACCTCGTTATAGCGATTGAGGCCACGTGGAGTTGACCGCGATGTCATTCGAGATCGGCACAGACCTCGGAAGCACGGTCAAACGGGGGGCGCTGCGCCGCCGGTTTCCGGCACTCGCTGCGATCGCGGTCGTGATTTCGCTCGCCATGATGCTCGCGCCGGCAGTGTCGGTCGCGGAGGATGGTCCACGCCGCCTTCTCGATCGCCTGTCCTTTGAACTCTATTCTTCGCGCAATTTCCCGCCGCTTCGTGGCCAATTGCAAACGCTGAGCGGGCTCGGCTTCCGCAGTGTTGAATTCCAGGCCGACGCGGTCGACGACATTCCCGCCATGAAGGCGATGCTGTTCGAGTTCAAGCTGAGCGCTCCGGCCGGTCACTTCGACCTCGCGCGCATGCGGAAGGACCTCGCCGGGTCCGCCAAGATTGCCCATGCGTTCGGTATGACCACCATAGTCCTTGCCTGGCTGCCGCCTGAAGACCGACCCAAGACCGGTACCGCCTGGACCGCCTTCGGCTACGAGCTTGAACGGATGGCGTCCGCGGCCAAGCGGGATGGCTTGACCCTGGCGTGGCACAACCACGACTACGAGTTCCCACCGCTCGCCGATGGCTCGCGCCCGCTGGATCTTATCTTCGCCGCTGCGCCCGATCTTGGATGGGAGCCCGACATCGGCTGGATAACCCGCGCCGGCGAAGACCCCCTGCCATGGCTTACCCGCTATCGAGACCGGATCAGGGCCATGCACATCAAGGATGTCGCGGCTGCCGGCGCCGCCAAGGATGAAGACGGCTGGGCCGATGTCGGCTATGGCGTCGTCGATTGGAAGCGCCTCATACCGCTCCTCCAGTCTGTCTCGCCCGCGCCGCTGATCATTGAGCATGACCTACCAAACGATTACGCACGCTTTGCCCGGCGCTCCCGCGACACGGTCGCGGCCTGGTAGGTCCTCCGGCGACCGCCCGGGTGGGCGCAGCGCCAGCCGGCACGAAAGGAAGCGGGCCGACCCATGACGACGCTTCCCCCGCCCGCCCAACTTGCGCCCGGCGAAAAGGTCACGCGGGCGACCATCCAATCGCTGATCGCTGAGACCACCGGACCGCTGTCCCTGAAGAACTGTGACCTGGCAGGCGCCGACCTTTCCCGGCTGGAAATGGACGGCTTTGTCTTCACCGGATGTCTCCTCGGCGCCACGTCCTTTCAAGGGGCAAAACTATCGCGCACGACCTGGCACCGCTGCCGCGGAGCGCAGACGCGGTTCGATGCCGCCGAACTCGTCGAAGCCAGGTTCGAGAACTGCGACCTGAACAACAGCACGTGGCGCGGCGCCCTTGCCTCCTCGGCGTCCTTTGCCGGATGCAAACTGACCGGCGCGGACTTCCAGGAAACAGGAAGCCTCGGGCTCACCTTTCGCGACACGCTGCTGGTCGGCGCGGATCTGCGCCGGATGTCGTTCCGCAAGGCCGAGCTTGAGCGACTGGATTTCTCCGATTCCGACCTGTCCGGCTGCGATTTCCGTGACGCGGTCTTTTTCGGCGGAAGCCTGCGCAACGCCACCCTGAAATCCACACGCTTCGATGGAGCCGATCTGCGTCAGGCCGATTTAGGCGGCTTCAAGCTCGACAATGTGCGCCTTCTCAAGGGGGCTACGATTTCGGCGCACCAAGCCTCGGAACTGCTCGATGAGTTCGGCATATCCGTCATCTGACGGCTTTGTTGCACGCGATCAGTGGGGCGGCTGATCGTGCGGGCGGCCCTGATAGTGTTCGACATACCAGTCGCAGAACCGCTTGACCCCTTTCCGGACATCGATCGTCGGCCGGAACCCCGTCAATCCCTCAAGCAGCGCGCTGGAGGCCTCGGTCGCCGGCACGTCGCCCTGCTGCATCGGCAGGAAGGCCAGCTCCGCCTTTCGAGCGAGCGCTGCTTCAAACGCCCCGATGAAATCGAGAAGCTCAACTGGTCTGCCGCCGCCGACATTGACGACGCGATAAGGGGCAACCGGCGAGAGGGAGTCCTGCGGAACGGCCGTGGCGGTACCTGGCGGTTTGCCCATCAACCGAACGATCGCCTCGACGACATCATCGACATAGGTGAAGTCGCGCACCATCTTGCCCTCGCCATAGACCGGCACGGGACGCCCTCCCAGAATGGCCGAGGCGAACGTGAAAGGCGCCATGTCGGGGCGTCCCCACGGCCCGTAAACGGTGAAGAGACGGATCGCCGTGGTCGGCACACGGTGGATATGGGCGTGGCTGTGAGCGACGAGCTCGGTCCCCCGCTTGGTCGCCGCGTAGATCGTCAAAGGACGGTCTGCCGGCAGATCCTCCCGGAATGGCCGCTCCGTGCCCGCCCCGTAAACGGAACTCGTCGACGCAATGATCAAGTGTTTGAGCGATGCCGGCCGGGCTAGCTCCAGGAGGTTGAAAGTGCCGACGAAATTGGCGTCGACATAGGCACGGGGATTCTCAATCGAGTAACGGACGCCGGCTTGCGCGGCCATGTGCACGACCAGCTCCGGTTCGGCCGCGCGCCAGGCCGTGGCGAGCGCAGAGGCATCCTCCAGCATCCCGACATGCCCGGTAAAAGCAGGATGCGCCGTCAGCAATGCGCTCCGTGCCCGCTTTAGGTTGACGGCATAGTAAGGGGTGAAGCCGTCATAGCCGTGGACGGAGTGCCCGTCGGCCAGAAGACGGCGCGTCAGATGGAAGCCGATGAAGCCGGCCGAGCCCGTCACCAACACGCGCATGGGCCTTGGCTCTAGCGGCGCGGTTCAGCCGCGTCGAGGACCTTGAGCGTCGGTTGCCGCCGATTCTGCCACTGATCGATGGACAGCGTGCCGGCAACGTGAAGGGGCATGCCGCGATTGGCCAAGAGCGCGTCGCCGAGCGGGGTTCCTGTGGCGCGAAAGGCCATTGCCTTCAGAACAGTGCCATCGCCTCCCGCGAGGCTGACCCGGACATGGCGCTCGCCAACGGTTTCGGCGAATGCGATGCGGTGGGCTGGAAACGCAAAGATCGGTTCCGCGTGGGCCGTCCCGAACGGTCCTGCTCTTTCAATCAAGCCGATCAGTTCGGCCGAGACGCCACCCGCGGTCAGCGCAGCGTCGATCTGGATTTCGTCGGGAATCGCGGAAAGGGTGGTACCAGCCGCGACATAATCGGCCATGAAGGCCTTGAACTCGCCTAGCCTGGCCCCTTCCACCGTGACGCCCGCCGCCATGGCGTGTCCGCCGCCCTTTACCAGAAGACTGGCCTGCAGGGCCCGCCGAACGGCGCCACCGAGATCAACGCCCTCGACCGATCGGCCGGAGCCGACGCCTCGTCCGTCGACGCCGAGCGCAATGGCAAAGGCCGGCCGCCCAAACCGCTCGCGAAGGCGCGCCGCGATCAGGCCGACGATCCCGGGATGCCAGCCGGAGTTCGCGGCCACCACAACCGACGGCAAGGCTCCTCCGGCGCCAACCGACGCCTCCACTTCGGCAACGGCTTCCTCAACTTGGCGGCTCTCGATCTCGCGGCGCAGACTGTTGAGCCGTTCAAGCTCTGCGGCAATGCCTGCGACCTCGCCCGCGTCCTCGCTGGCCAGCAGCCGGGCCCCGAGGCTGGCATTGCCGATCCGCCCGCCCGCATTGATCCGGGGCCCCAGTGCGAAGCCGAGATTGGCCACCGAGACCGGCCCTGAAATCCGGGCGACATCGCGCAACGCGAGAAGTCCGGGGTTGGTCCCCTGGGTGAGGATGGCAAGCCCCTTCACTACGAACGCACGGTTGAGACCCGTCAGTGGGACGCAGTCGCAGACCGTCCCGAGCGCGACGAGGTCGAGCCATATCCGCAGGTCCGGCTCCGGACGAGCCAGATAAGCGCCCCGGCGCCGCAGCTCGCGGTTGGCCGCGACCAGCGTCATGAAGACCAGCCCGACCGCCGCCAGGTGATCAAGCCCCGACAGGTCGTCCGGCCGCTTGGGGTTCACCACGGCAACCGCCGGCGGGTTCATGTCGCCGGTCAGGTGATGGTCGATGACAATGACGTCGACGCCGAGCCGCCGTGCTTCCTCGAGCGCGTCGTGACTTGTCGTACCGCAATCGACCGTCACCACCAGCCTCGTTCCGCCGGCGGCAAGCTGCCGAATGGCGTCGGAGTTTGGCCCGTACCCCTCAAACAGCCGGTCGGGGATGTAGATGACGGGGTTGAGACCCTGGGCCCGCAGGAAACGGGCCATCAGTGCAGCCGAGGACGCCCCGTCCACATCGTAGTCGCCAAAAACCGCGATCGCCTCGCTGTTCATCACGGCATCGCTGAGACGGCTGGCGGCGGCCTGCATGTCCGTCAGCGTGTCGGGGTCGGGCATCAGCACCCGCAGCGTCGGATCCAGAAACGCAGCAGCGTCCACCGCTGCCACGCCGCGGCCGGCAAGCACGCGGGCGACCACGTCGGGAATCCCGAGCTTCTGCGCGATCGCCAGCGCCGACGCGCTGTTGCCGACGCCAAGACGGTCGGTCCAGCGCCGCCCCGTCAGTGAACGTTCGACGCCCAGATAGGGCCGAACCGACGCGGCTGGGCGGTCAGTCGGATTGGACGGAGGATTGGCGAGCGTCTGGTCCACCACGCCTCAGTAGCCGATTCTGCCGCGGCGGCCAGCCCATTGGCGACGGCCTATGTGGGCAAGTCTAGGCTCCGGCCTTGGGCGGGATCGGCTCGCAGAGGATGATCCGGTTGTGCCGGCCGGGCCAAAGACCGCCATCTCCCGACGGCCCCAGAGCTGTTTTGCTGTCCCCGGCCCTAAAACCGCTTGGCACGGAACGGCGGACCCGCAGGAACTGCAGGCCGCTAGCTAAGCTGCTCGATCCGGATCATCTTCGGCGGATTGGCGATATGGCCACCGGCGGTGATTGCCGCGAGAGCCTCCTTGATCGCCGCCTCGGTCGTCGCATAGGTGATCAGGATCACCGGCTGCGGCTCGACTGGCATCGGGTTCTCCGGCGCCGCCGCCCGCGGCGCTCGCCGGCGCTGGACGATCGATTCCAGGGAGATGCCGCGCTCCGCCATCCGCTGCGCGATGGCCGCGAACGCGCCCGGCCGGTCGTAGACCGAAAGGCGGATGTAGTAGCCGCCCTCATGAGTGCGCATGGCCGCCTGCCGGTACGGCTCAAGCGACGACACTGGGCGGCCAAAGGTTCCGATCCGGTCGCCGCGGGCAATATCCACCAAGTCGCTCGCAACCGCCGAAGCGGTGGCCGGACCGCCCGCGCCGGGCCCCGACAGGACAATCTGGCCGACGAAATCGGCGTCGACCGCAACCGCGTTGGTGACACCGTCGATGCGGGCAATGGCCGACGATTTCGGCACCATCGCTGGGTGCACGCGCTGTTCGACCCCGGTTTCGGTCCGCTGGGCAACGCCGAGCAGCTTGATCCGGTAGCCAAGCTCGTCGGCGGCTTCGATATCAGCCGACTCGATCGAGGTGATCCCCTCGACATAGACGGAGTCGGCGTCGATCACGGTGCCGAAGGCCAGCGACGTCAACAGCGTCAGCTTGTGCGCCGCGTCGAATCCCTCGACGTCGAAAGTCGGATTGGCCTCGGCATAGCCAAGGCGCTGCGCTTCCTTCAGGCAGTCGGCAAAGGACAGCCCTTCGTTTTCCATCCGCGTCAGGATGTAGTTGCAGGTACCGTTGAGAATGCCATAGACGCGAGAAATCCGGTTGCCCGCCAGCGCCTCGCGTAGCGTCTTGATGATCGGAATGCCGCCGGCAACCGCCGCTTCGAAATTCAGCGAGACGCCCCTTGATTCCGCCAGTTCAGCCAGCGCATAGCCCTGGTCGGCCAGCATCGCCTTGTTGGCGGTGACGACGTGCTTGCCCGCGTGGAGGGCCGCCCGTACTGAGGCTTCGGCGATGCCGCCCGCCCCGCCCATCAATTCGACGAAGACGTCGATGTCGGCAGATTTGGCCAAATCGATCGGGTTCTCGAAAGAGGTTTTGCCGGAGAGATCGATGCCGGCGGCCTTCGACCGGTCCTTGCCGCTGATCGCCGTAATCGCTATTCCGCGGCCCGCCCGCACGCCAAATTCCCCGGCGTTCTTATCGAACAAGCGAAGTAGCGAAGCCCCGACCGTGCCGAGGCCGGCCAGCCCCACGCGCAAAACCCCACTCATGACCGCAATTCCCGTTTCGTCAGCGCCGGGCGCTCGCCAACGGCACGACGTTGTGCAGCGTCTTGTCCGCCGATTCAAGGAATCGCCGGATTCCGCGCGCCGCCTGGCGGATACGCTGCTCGTTCTCGACCATGGCGATCCGCACATAGTCGTCGCCATGCTCGCCGAAACCGATGCCGGGAGCGACGGCGACATCCGCCTTTTCGATCAGCAGCTTGGAGAATTCGAGCGACCCCAGGGCCTTGAATGGCTCCGGAATGGGCGCCCAGGCGAACATCGACGCCTTCGGCGGCGGGATCGTCCAACCGGCGCGCCCAAAACTGTCGACCAGGGTATCCCGCCGGCGGCGGTAAACCTCGCGCATCTCGGCGATACAGTCCTGCGGTCCGTTGAGTGCCGCGGTCGCCGCGACCTGGATCGGCGTGAAGGCGCCGTAATCCAGGTAAGACTTCACCCGCGCCAAAGCGGCGATGAGCTTCTCATTGCCGACCGCGAACCCGATCCGCCAGCCTGCCATCGAAAACGTCTTCGACATCGAGGTGAATTCGACGGCGACGTCCATCGCTCCCGGCACCTGCAGAATCGAGGGCGGCGGCTCGCCTTCAAAATAGACCTCTGAATAGGCGAGATCAGAGAGCACGATCAAATCGTTCCGCCGCGCGAAGGTCACGAGTTCCCGGTAAAAATCGAGGTCGGCGACGGTCGCCGTTGGGTTGGCGGGAAAGCAGACGACCACCGCGATCGGCTTCGGGATCGAATGCGCGACGGCCCGCTCCAGGGCGCGAAAATATTCCTCGCCGGGGTCGGCCGGCAGCGACCGGATGGCCCCGCCCGCCATCAAGAAGCCGAAGGCGTGGATTGGGTAGCTGGGGTTGGGGCAGAGCACGACGTCGCCGGGCGCGGTGATCGCCTGCGCCATATTGGCGAACCCCTCCTTGGAGCCCAGCGTCGCCACGACCTCGCGGTCGGGGTCGAGCTTCACGCCGAAGCGGCGCTCGTAATAGGCCGCCTGAGCGCGCCGTAGGCCCTTGATCCCACGCGATGCCGAATAGCCGTGCGTATCCTGTCGGCGAACGGTCTCGACCAGCTTCTCAACGATGTGGGCCGGCGTCGGCTGATCGGGATTGCCCATGCCGAGATCGACGATGTCGGCGCCACCGGCGCGGGCCGACGCCTTGAGCTTGTTGACCTGCTCAAAGACGTAGGGCGGAAGCCGCCGAACCCGGTGAAAGTCGCTGGTGATCATCGTCGATTCATCCGTTTGTCAACTTTGGACCTCAGCGTGCCAACCGAACAAGCTCAGGGACAGCCTTTTGGTTTCGGCTGGCCGGCGGCGACGCGGCAAGCCAGATCCGCGCTTGCCGCAGCCGTCTGCGCCGCCCCCTTGCGCTGAAGCACAGCCCCATTCTGGGCCATCGCCGCGCCGGTGGACGTTCCGCCAGCGACCCGGCGGGAGGTCTGGCCGACGCTGCGAAGCCGAGCCGCCTCCGCTTCGGCCTCGTCAGCCGAAAGCAGGTGACTGGTCGGCAGCGTTGGGGCCTCGTTGATATTGGGGTAAGCGGCCACCGAAGTCGGACCCGGTGCGGTGGCGAGCCCGTTGCTGAGGCAGCCCGCAAGGCAACTGGCGAGCACGATCGGCAAAACGAGGGTAGCCAGTCTCCGCCTGCTGATCACGCCGCTTCTCCCTCCGAGTAAATTGTCGTGGTGTTGAAAGAGGGTTAGCAAGCCGCTAACCCCGGCCGCGGGCCGACTCCATTCATTCTTCTTTGGTCGAATAGCATCTATGGCTCCATTATGTCGAAAAGGCGCGGAAAAATCTTGCGGACGGTTGTGGCTGAGGATGGCGCGCCGTGAACAGCGACAAGGAGCCAAGTGCCTGGCTATTGGAGGCTTTGCTTAAGAATCCTGAGACGCTGGCGCTCAACTTGGCCCGCCTTCAGGAGGAAGCAGCCAAGGCTCTCGCCGCCTGGCTGAAGCCGCGGGAGGAAGGATCACGCCGTGCCGACCTCTCGGAAGAGCTGACCCTCGTCTTTAAAGTTCTAGGCAAGGTTAGCGAATACTGGCTTTCCGATCCGCTCCGGGCCGCCGAGGCGCAAAGGCGGCTGCAGTTTGGCCTTTTCGGGCTTTGGACCAATGTCACCGCGCGCATGATTGGCGCGAACCCGCCGGCAGTCGCTGCTGCCGATTCCCGGGACAAGCGCTTCAAGGACGCCGAGTGGTCCGACAACCCGATATTCGACTCGTTGAGACAGGCCTACCTCGTCGTTAGCCGCTGGGCCGAGAGTCTCGTCGAGGATGCGGTGCTCGACCCCGAAACCAAGCATAAGGCCGAATTCTACCTGCGCCAGATCACCGCCGCGCTGTCCCCTTCCAACTTCCTGGCGACCAACCCGGAGATTGTGCGGGCCACGCTTTCCTCATCGGCGGCAAACCTGGCGCGGGGAGCGAGGATGCTGGCCGAGGACATTGCTGCCGGCCACGGCGAGCTGCGCTTGCGGCAGTCGGACCCCGGCGATTTCGAACTCGGCCGCGACATCGCGGCGACGCCCGGCAAAGTGATCCACCAGAACGCCATCTGCCAACTGATCCAGTACGAGGCCGCGACGGAGACCGTCTTCAAGCGGCCGCTGCTGTTGGTCCCACCGTGGATCAACAAGTTCTACGTCCTCGACTTGACCCCCGACAAATCGTTGATCGCTTGGGCTGTCGCTCAGGGGCACACGGTCTTTGTCATTTCCTGGGTCAATCCCGATGCCTCGCATGCGGCGATGGACTGGGAAGACTATATGCGCCTCGGAATCCTTGAATCGCTCGACGTCATCACTGCCGTCACCGGCGAGAAGAAGGTCAATGTCGGCGGCTATTGCGTAGGCGGAACGCTGCTCGCGGTCACCCTCGCCTACCTTGCCGCGACCGGCGATGATCGGATCGCCTCGGCGACGCTCCTGGCGACGCAAGTGGACTTCACCTTTGCCGGCGACCTCAAGGTCTTTGCCGACGAGGACCAGATCCGCCTGGTCGAGGAGCGCATGCGCAAGCGCGGTTATCTCGAGGGGACCGACATGGCCCTCGCCTTCAACATGCTGCGCCCCAAGGACCTAATCTGGCAGAACGTGGTCAGCACCTATTTCCTCGGCAAGGAGCCCGCCCCCTTCGACCTCCTCTATTGGAACGCCGACGCCACCAGGATGCCGGCCGCCAACCACTCCTTCTATCTGCGCAAGTGTTATCTCACCAACGCGATCGCCAGGGGTGAGGTCCAGATATCGGGCGTTCCGATCAATGTCAGCCGCGTCAAGGTCCCGATCTACAACCTTGCCGCCGCCGACGACCACATCGCCCCGGCCAAATCGGTGTATCTCGGCGGCAAGCTTTTCGGCGGACCGGTGACGTTCGTTCTTGCCGGCTCGGGCCACATAGCCGGCGTTATGAACGGACCGGCGCGAGGCAAATACCAATTCTGGACGGATGGCAACGACGACGCCAAGACGCTCGCCGATTGGCAGGTGGTGGCGGAGGAGCATCCAGGCTCCTGGTGGCCGCACTGGCACGCCTGGATGACTGCCCTCGACTCGCGTCGGACAAACGCAAAGCGGGCCCGCGGCAAGAAGGCCAGCGTCATCGAGGACGCGCCCGGCAGCTACGTCCGCGTCCGGACCTAACGGGATTGTCACCGGGCAACGCCGCAGAGGATACCTCGGTCGCTTGTTCCGCGGTGGCCCATGAGATTAAATCCCGTAGGTGGGCCAATCACGACTAAGGGGGTCAGGGCATGTCCAATCTTGGCAAACTGCCGCATCTGTTGAGAAAGTCATCATTGCCGCTGGCAGGAGCGGCCGCGGTCGCCCTGCTGGCCGCTTCGCAAGCCGCGCCGGCCCAGCAGGCAGGCGCCAGCAAGGCCCAGATCGCCAGGGGCAACTACATTGTCAATTCGCTGGCCGCCTGCGCCAACTGCCATACGCCCCGCAATCCCGACGGCAGCCCGCAAAAGGGCAAGGACTTTGCCGGCGGCCTACCCTTCGACGACCCGGTGCTGGGGACTGTCTATGCGCGCAACCTGACGCCCGACAAGGATACCGGCATCGGCTCGTGGACGGACGAGCAGATCATGACCGCGTTCCGGACCGGCAAGAACAAAGAAGGCGACGTCCTGATGCCGCCCATGCCGTATCCGCTCTTCAACAACATGTCCGATGACGACGCCAAGGCGGTAGTCGCGTATCTCCGCAGCCTGCCGGCGGTGCATAACGAGGTTCCGGCCGACAAGCTGAAGGTCCCGCGCGGCCAGGCTATGCCGCCGGCCAAGGGTGCCGCGGCACCAAAGCGCGGAGCCACCGCCGCCTACGGCAAGTATCTGCTGACTGCGGTGATCGATTGCATGGACTGCCACTCAACCCCAGTGAACGGACAGCCCGACAAGACTGGGCATCTTGGCGCCGGCGGGTTCAAGATCGATGCTCTCGGCCTAACCCAGATGTCGGCGAACATCACCCCGGACAAGAAGACCGGCATCGGGACCTGGACCGACAACGAGATCAAGCAGGCGATCACCGCCGCCAAGAGCAAGAAGGTGCCATGGCCGATCTTCCCGGTCATGCCGGTCGACTTCTACAAGACCATGACGCCAGGCGATCTTAGCGCCATCGTCGCCTATCTCCGAACCATTCCGGCGATCGAGAACGACGTGCAGCGGAAGGACTGGCGCCCACCGCCACCGCCGAAACCCTGATCGGACATCATCACACAAGCAGATGGCCGGGCAGTTCCCGGCCATCTTTTCTTGGAGCCCCGGCGATCGCTGCCGCGAGCAGGCCGAGTCAAGGCTGCAGCGCTCGCTCCAGGTCGGCGATGAGATCGGCCGTGTCTTCGATACCGACGAATAGCCGTATGCGGCGTGAGGTCTGGGCGGCCCCTGCATCCTCTAGCGGCGCCGCGAGATCGGCGCGGCTGCCGCTGCCGCCATTTCGAGCCTGAAACAGCCGAAGGCGTGCCAGCACCCTCTGGCAGGGATCGGTCCCCCCAGTCGGCGCGAACGTAACGACCGGCCCCGCCCCGTCCGGGCAATAGCGCCGCGCCAAATTGTAGTGCCGGTCGCCGGGGAGCCCTGCATAGCTGACGGCCGACACCGCCTTATGGTCAAAGAGGAATGCCGCGATGACGCGGGCATTTTCCGAATGACGGCCCATTCGCAGGGTGATGGTCTCCATGCCTGCCAGCAAAATGTCAGCTTCCGCCGGTGCGACGTCGGCGGCCAGCCCCTGAGCGACGCGCAGCCGGCACGCCGCCACCAGCGCAAAATTGCCGGCGAGCTCCCCCAGCGTGCTTCCCCCCAGTTCCGGAAAAGACTCGCCGAAGACCGGATAGCGCCCGCTTAGCGTCCAGTCGAACGTGCCCGCGTCGACAACGACCCCGCAGTCCGATGGAGAGCCGGCCAGTCGCTCTCCGGAGGCATGGACGACCGCATCGGCGCCGTGGCTGATGGGCCGGCAGAGAGCGGCCGTTGCGTTGGTATTGTCGATGATGAGCGGCACCTGCGCTTTGCGGGCAACGTCGGCAAGGCCCGCAACGTCTGAGACTTCGCCGGTTTCGGTCACGGACTCCGCCAGGATGGCCTGCGTCCGAGGCGACACACCCCGCTGAAAGGAGTTGGGGTCGTCCGTCTCCGCCCACACGATCGTCCAGCCCTGGCTCTTGAAGGACTGCCGAAACCGGCCGAGCCCGCTTTGGGCCATCGATCGGGCGGCGATGATTTCGTCACCCGTCCTGAGCAGGGTCTGGAAGGTCGTCGCCAAGCCCGCGCCGGCAAAGGCAAACGCGATGGCGGCGGTCCCCCCTTCCAGTGCCGCAACCCTCTCCTCGAAGCGCGCTGTAGAGGGCCGGCGAGAACGGCCTGACTCCGCCAGCCAGTTAGCAGTCAACCGGAACCCCGGCTCCCAGTCGCGCTGCGGCTGGCGTCCGTCCGTTTCTCCCTCGGACTCACCCGCGTGCAAAGCGAGTGTTGCCAATCCCGGTGAAGACCCTGCCTGCGCCATCGACATTGTCTCCATCACGCCGATCGGGACGACGAGGCGAAAGATCCTGCCCGCAACAGAAAGTAGCCGACGCCAACTGCCAGGATCAGTGCCATCACCACCAGTGTGGCGATGCTGTCGATGGCTGGCTTGGTTGCCATGTCGACGACCACGACGAACAGCACGACGAAATCGATCCGCGCCAGCGTGAGAAGACGCCGCCCGGCAGCCGTGGATTCCGCGGTCGGCTTGCCGCCGGCCCTTGCGATAAGGCCGGCGATCCGCTCGCTCTCCGGTTTAAAGACGAGGATGCCGGTAAGGAAGGTGGCAAGGTAGCCGACCAGTCCAAGGATGATCCACAACTGGCCGAATGACCATGGCCCGGTCAGCACCATCAGAACGCCGAAGAGGAGCGTGCCGAGCGATGCTGGCACGAAGTAAGTCATCGACAGCGCGCTGACGTCATTCAGAATGCGCTGACTGGCGATCGGGTCTCCGGACTGTTGCGCCCGCGTGGCCAGCACCTGAATGAGCACGCCGCCGCCGATCCACAAGATCGCCGAAACCAGATGCGCGACTAAAAGTACCGGATACACCGACTGCCCCCCTCAATTGCCGCGTCGACTGCCCTGCTCCAGATTTTTCTGCTTGTCCAACAGCCGCTTAAGTCCTGTGTGGTATCACAATACCTCACTCGTAAAACCTTGATCCCAAATGCAAATATTGCGCATTCCTCTTGAAACGGCACGCAAAGCCGTCTATCCAGCCGCCCACGCCAGAGGCGCCCGGCGCCATAACCGTTTCAACTGAGATTGTTGCCATGTCCACCTATTCGATGAAAACGGCGGAAATCGACAAGAAGTGGGTGCTGATCGACGCCGAAGGCTTGGTCGTCGGACGGCTCGCCACGATTATCGCCATGCGCCTTCGCGGCAAGCACCGCCCGAATTTCACGCCGCACATGGATTGCGGCGACAACGTCGTGGTGATCAACGCTGCCAAGGCGGTGCTGACCGGCGATAAGTACAACAAGAAGGTCTACTACTGGCACACCGGTTACATCGGCGGCATCAAGCAGCGCACGGCGCGCCAGGTCTTCGAGGGCAAATTCCCCGAGAGGATCGTCGAGAAGGCGGTGCAACGCATGCTGCCGCGCGGCCCGCTCGGACGGCAGCAACTCAAGAATCTGAGGGTCTATGGTGGCGCCGAGCACCCTCACGAAGCCCAACAGCCGCAGCCGGTGGAGATCGCCGCGCTCAGCCGGAAGAACACGGGGAACCGTTAGACCATGGCCGACCTTCAGTCACTGCAGGCGCTCGCCGGCACCCAGGAAGCCCGCACCACGCCCGCCTACGTCCAGAAGATCGACAAGCTCGGCCGCGCCTATGCGACCGGCAAGCGGAAAAATGCGGTGGCGCGCGTGTGGCTGCGCCGCGGCTCCGGCAAGATGGTCATCAACGGCAAGGATTTCGTCGAGTATTTTGCCCGTCCCGTGCTGCAGATGATGATCCAGCAGCCGGCCATCGCCGCCAGCCGGCGGACCGAATACGATATTTTGGCGACCGTCTCTGGTGGTGGCCTTTCCGGTCAGGCGGGTGCCGTCCGTCATGGGATTTCCCGGGCTCTGACGCGGTTCGAGCCCGATCTGCGCGGCGTCCTCAAGAAGGGCGGCTTCCTCACCCGCGATTCCCGCGTGGTCGAGCGAAAGAAGTACGGAAAGGCCAAGGCCCGCCGGTCGTTCCAATTCTCCAAGCGCTAGAAGAAAGCATCACTTGGAAATGGAAAAAGGCGGGGGAAACCCCGCCTTTTTTATTGTTGTTGCGCCTGTCAATCATTGCCGTTGCGCTGCGCCACCGACTGACCACCATCTGACCCGCGTACCAGGTCCGAGATTCTTAAGATGACGATTGGCGACTCCCGGTCCCCCAAGCCCACGGACAACGCCTTTACCGGCGCTCTACGCGGCGGCAGTCCGGAGCCAACCTTTGCCGGCGCCCTCTCCTTCATGCGCCGCCGCTACACGCGCGATCTCGCCGGCGTCGACGCGGTGGTTTGGGGGATACCCTTCGACAGCGCGGTGTCCAACCGGCCGGGCGCGCGTTTCGGCCCACAGGCGATCCGCCGCGCGTCGGCGATCTTCGACGGCGATCTACAGTATCCCTTCGCTATTGATCCCTTCGCGGAGCTCGCCGTCATCGACTACGGCGACTGCGGGATCGACTATGGCTGGCCGCAGGACGCGGCCGCGATCATTGAAGCGGAGGCACGTAAGATCCTTGCGTCCGGTGCCAGTCTCTTCACCCTCGGCGGCGACCACTTCGTCACCTATCCCTTGCTGAAGGCTCACGCTGCCAAGTACGGGCCGCTCGCGCTGATCCAGTTCGACGCCCACCAGGACACCTGGCCCGACCAGGAGGGCCGCATCGATCACGGTTCCTTCGTCGGTCGGGCGGTGCGGGAAGGCCTGATCGACGCCGCTCGCTCGGTCCAGATCGGGGTTAGGACCCACGCCCCCGAGGATTGCGGTATCCGCATCCTCTATGCCCAGGACGTTGATGCCATCGGTGTCCACGGCACCGCTGATGCGATCAGGGAAAGGGTCGGTCAAGCGCCGGCCTACCTGACCTTCGACATCGCTTTCCAGCACATTGGGATCCTAAGCTTAGAATTCCACGTGGACAAGTTGTCGCG
>JADMIO010955768.1_pt1 | contig 70651 bp, 62 predicted proteins | sample 8958161 | NCBI WGS metagenome assembly JADMIO01 (sample SAMN16585339, study PRJNA669376) | soil metagenome | isolation source: Crop rotation soil | place: USA: Cullars Rotation, Alabama | collected 2011 | reverse complement strand
CGGCGGGAATGCCACTCGCCCGCCGTTCGCGAGCCTGGTCAATGTGCTCGGCGTCGTCTTGCCGATCTGTCTCGACACCTCCGCCCACGTCAGGTGATGTGTGGCTCGTTGTGCGTCCAGCAGCGCATAAATCTTCCGCGTATCGAAACGAAGAATGCGATCGGCGGGCACCTGCGGGAGCGGCTCGTCGCGCGTATTCGCGCTGAAACTCTCCGGCGTGCGATTGAGCCACAACAACATTTGCAGGACGCCATCGCCTTCGAGCACGCGGCGCCCGCGCACGCCCGATAGCGTCGACGCCGCCATCGGTGCCGCGGTTGAACCTGCAAACTGCCGATTGATGTCGCGGCTGACCTGTGCCCAGGTCATGCCCCTCGCCTGCCGTTGTCGGTCGAGCGCCAGATAGAGCGCGTCGATATCGAAGTCCACGCCTTGAGCAGGCGCGTCGGCCATTACCGGTTCTGATTCCAGACGTATAAGAATTCGTCGTCGCTGGCGGTGGCCACCTGACGACCCTTCTTACGGGTCGCTCGGTTCAGCGCGGCGCGCACCTTCTCTTTTGTGTCTGGCAGGTCTGACAGGGGGATTTTCAATGCCACGTCGCTGGCGATCTGATCGAGGTCCGACAGAATTTTCGACACGATCAGCTTGTGCTTGCCGTTCCGCCCCTGCGGCACGTCGGCCTGCGGCATCCCCTTGAAGTTCATCGCCCGCTTCAACTCACGAATGGCCACGATACTCCCCAACACCTCTTCGGTTATCGCAAACGTAACGTTAACCTATCGTAAAACTACAGCAACCGTCTCGTCAATTTAGGAGCGTAATGCTGAATGAGGTTTGGTAAACGGCGCGCGCCCTGAGGAAAACGCACCGGCGTGCTCACGGCAAGCGGCAGCGTAGAGGCCAGAGTAAGGATCTGACCCGTCGCACGAGCGGCACAGTACCGTGGGGCATGACGAAAAAGCTGAGCACGAAGGCCAAACCCAAAACCCATTTTGCCCAGGTGCCGGTAGGACTTGTGAAACAGCTGGTGCCAGTGACACCGGCAAAGCCTCGGAAGGCACGGTGATCTTGTGAACCTTCCCCCACATCCTCTAACCGCGCGCGAACAAGAGGTCTTGATGCTGTCCGCCTGGGGTTACACGAACCAGCAGCTCGCGATCCGGATGGCCGTCAGCGTCAAGACCATCGAGGCGCATAAGGCCAATGGCATGCGCAAGCTCGGGTTGGCCGATCGCGCCGCGCTCATCAAACATGCGGTGGCGGCTGGGTGGCTCGCCCCGGATCGGATACCCGCTGGGCCCGCCGAAGACGGAACGAGCGCTGACGCGAGCTGACACGATCGTGTTTGCGATGACCGCTCGGTACTGAGTTTGCTCCGACCCCGAGAATGCAGCGTGTCAACGACAAGGCCGTGGTATTCCTGCCGTGGGAAACGATCGAGCCAGAAGCACAGCAGCAGATCCTCAACACGGCGAAGATGCCGTTCGTGTTCAAGCACGTCGCCGTCATGCCCGACTGCCACTACGGCAAAGGCGCCACGGTTGGAACGGTGCTGGCCACCAAGGGCGCGATCATCCCGGCCGCGGTTGGCGTGGATATCGGCTGCGGCATGATCGCGGTGCGCACGCCGCTCAAGCGCGCCGATATTCCTGACGTCGCCGACGTGCGCGAGCGTATCGAGCGCCGCATCCCGATGAGTGCCGGCAAGAACAATCCCAGACTCACGCCCACCGCCGCCGCGCGCGTGAAAACCCTGGAAGAGCTCGCAAAGGCGACGAAGGCCACGCCCGATCAATACGACAAGAACTGGAAGCTGGCGCTCGGCACGCTCGGTGGCGGCAACCATTTCATCGAGCTCGCAGAAGACCTCGAGGGCACCGTGTGGCTGACGCTGCATTCCGGGTCACGCGGCGTCGGCAACAAGATCGGCACGCACTACATCCGCGTGGCGCAAGATCTGTGCAAGAAGATGCGCGTCGAGCTGCCGGATCGCGACCTCGCCTACCTGCCCGACGATCACCCGGCGTTCAACGCCTACATGCGCGACCTGAACTGGGCGCAGCAGTTCGCCATGCACAACCGCAACGAGATGATGGACCGCGTGCTGACGGAGATGAGCTACGCCGTCTATGGCGAGGATGGCCATCAGGCGCAGCTGGAAGTGCAGCGCATCAACTCACACCACAACTTCACCAAGCAGGAACGTCACTTCGGTCAGGACGTGTGGGTCACGCGCAAGGGCGCGATCGAGGCGCGGACGACCAACTGGGCGATGATTCCGGGTTCGATGGGCACCCGCAGCTACATCGTGGTCGGCAAGGAACATCCGATGAGCTTTTGCTCGGCGCCACACGGCGCGGGCCGCCGCTACTCACGCACCAAGGCGCGGGCCCTCTTCAAGATGCAGGATCTGAGCGATGCCATGAAGGGGATCGAGTACCGGCATTCCAAAGAGCTGCTCGACGAGATTCCCGCGGCCTACAAAGACATCGACCAGGTGATGGAGAACGCGAAAGACCTCGTCGAGGTGAAGTACATCCTCAAGCAGTTCGTGAACGTGAAGGGCGATTAGTCGACACCAGCGCGCTGCGGACCATTTCTGTCGTCAGGCCGAAGATGACGTGCGACGCGAAGCTGTACGCGCGCAGACCGGCCGAGCTTTGCTGGCGCGGCCGCGACAAGCCAAGCGCGGGGACCACGCGTTCGTCGGCGATCGCCCAGACCGCAAGGCCAAACGGCACGCCGGCGGCGATCCGCATCCGCGGTTGCATCGCGACGGCTGCGCCATACAAAGCACCGTTCAACGCGCCAAAGGCGATATGAACGATCTCACCGGCGACTCGCTTCGCGTCCGCATCCTCGATCGGCATCCCGACCGCCGTCGTCATCGCGTTGGCCAGCCTCGCCGTCGCGTCATCGGATGCGTTGCCCAACGCACGTGCAGGCTGGGGGCCGCGACCGGTGCGGGGAATTCCTATCGTGGCGTCCTCAGCCTCGCGCCCGCCGCGCGCCCACGACATGACGTGTTGAAACTGATTCATGGCCAGCGCGCCCGCGATTCCTGCAAGAGCGCCAACGGCAACGCCGGTCGCAATGGATGTGCTCCTCATGGCGCGGGACAATGCAGAATTCGCACCAGCGGGCCACCGACAGGGGTCGGCACTTTGAGACAATCAGGTGAGAGGTGTTGCAGGTGAAGAGGATTGGCTTCCTTTCTTTCGGGCACTGGACGGACTCGTATGGCTCGCAAGTCCGTTCGGCATCCGACGCGCTGCTCCAGACGATCGAACTGGCCGTCGCCGCAGAGCAGCTGGGCGCCGACGGCGCCTACGTTCGCGTCCATCACTTCGCGCGCCAGCTCGCGTCGCCATTCCCGCTGCTCGCGGCGATCGGTGCGCGGACGCGGACAATCGAGATCGGCACGGCGGTGATCGACATGCGCTACGAAAATCCGCGCTACATGGCGGAGGATGCCGGAGCCGCTGACCTCATCGCGACCGGACGGTTGCAACTCGGCATCAGCCGCGGCTCGCCCGAGCAGGTGATCGATGGCTGGCGTCATTTCGGCTACGCGCCCGCTGAGAACGAGACCGACGCGGACATGGCCCGTCGTCATGCCGAAGTCTTTCTCGAGACGCTCAAGGGCGAGGGCTTCGCCAAGCCCAACCCGCGTCCGATGTTTCCGAATCCGCCGGGACTGCTCCGGGTAGAACCGCACTCCGAGGGACTGCGCGATCGCATCTGGTGGGGCTCCAGCTCGAACGCGACGTCACGGTGGGCGGCAAAGCTCGGGGCGAATCTTCAGAGCTCGACGCTCAAAGACGATGAGAGCGGTGAGCCGTTACACGTCCAGCAGCGGAAACAGATCGAGGTATTCCGCGATGCCTGGAAAGAGGCCGGTCATCGTCGATCGCCTCGCGTCTCGGTCAGCCGCAGCATCTTCCCGTTGATCGACGACCGCGATCGCGCCTACTTCGGACAGGAGGAACGCGATCGCGACCACGTCGGCTTCATCGATGCGAACACGCGCGCGATCTTCGGCCGGTCCTATATCGCCGAGCCCGACGTGCTGGTCAAGGAGCTCGCCGCAGATGAAGCGATTGCCGCGGCCGATACCTTGCTGCTGACCGTGCCGAACACGCTGGGCGTGGACTACAACGCCCACGTGATCGAAAGCGTCCTGAAGTACGTCGCTCCCCAACTCGGATGGCGTTGACTACTGCTTCGACCGCCTCAGGAAATCCTGAACGATATTCGACATGTCGAATGAGGTGCCGCCCTGCACTGGCGGGAACTCGGCCAGTGTTTTCAGGTGCGCTTCGATCAGCTCAGTGATCGGCTGAAACAGCCACGACACGCGTTGCGCCAGGTGACCGTACGAGTCCTTGGTGTCGTAGCTCTCGAACGGATCGCTACGAAGGTTGAAGATCAGCAGTCCTCGCGGAACCAGCACGCCGTAATAGTCCTCGCGTGTCGTGAAATGCATCTTCCATGGGCCCTGCCGGATCGCGAACAGCTTGCTCTCGTAGTAGTACAAGAAATCGTTGCGCGCACTGGCCGTTGCCTTGCCCGTCCAGTAGTCGAGATTATTGACGCCGTCGATGTACTGCTTCTTGCCCTGCCTCACTGACGCGACGACGTCGGTCACACCGGCAGCAGCGGCGAAGGTGGTGAACATATCCATGTGGGCCTGGATGCCGTTCAAGATTTGACCGGGCTTGACGACGCCCGGCCAGCGCAGCATCGAGATCACCCGCACGCCGCCCTCATAAGCCGTCATCTTCTCGCCTCGAAACGGCGTCGTCCCTCCGTACGGCCACGACGAGTGCTCCGGCCCGTTGTCGGTGGAATACCAGACGATGGTGTTGTTATCGAGGCCGTTCTCTTTCAGAAAGTCGAGTATCAAGCCGATGTCGTGGTCGTGCTGCATCATCCCGTCGCCGTGCAAGTCCTCATCGTGCGTGTACTTGTCCGCCGCGTACCGCCACGTGTCGCTCACGTGCGTGTAGAGATGCATGCGGCTCGTGTTCAGCCAGACGAAGAAGGGCTTGCCGTCCTGATGCGACTGTTTCATGAACCCCTCGGCGCGAGGGATCACTTCGGCGGCGTCGAAATCTTCCATGCGCTGCGTCGTGAGGGGACCCGTGTCCTCGATGGTCTGCCTACCGACGCGTCCGAAGCGCGGATCGACGGTGGCATCATCCTTCTCACTCGCAAACGCGTGCAGCACCCCTCGCGTGCCGAACTTTTTCGCAAATGCCTCCGGCCCGCCGGGATACGCCTTGGCGTACTCCTGGTAGTCGCGATACTCGGGTTGTTCCTGGGTGTTCAGGTGATAGAGGTTGCCGAAGAACTCGTCGAAGCCGTGCACGGTCGGCAGGTGCTCGTTGCGATCGCCGAGATGATTCTTGCCAAATTGGCCCGTGCGATACCCTGCCCCTTTCAGCACTTCCGCCAGGCTGGGTGACGCCGCCTGCAGTCCAAGCTTGTCACCAGGCACGCCGACGGTCGTCAGCCCCGAACGGATCGGGTACTGCCCCGTGATGAATGCGGCACGACCCGCCGTGCACGACGGTTGCCCGTAGTGGTCCGTGAAGCGGATACCCTCCATACCGATGCGATCGATATTGGGCGTGGTGTATCCCATCGTGCCCAGGCCGTAGGCACTCACGTTCTGCCAGCCGATGTCGTCACCCCAGATCACCAGGATGTTGGGTTTCTGCTGCGCCGACGCCTCGACAGCGAGGGACAGCGCAAGGGTCGCGAACACAAGCCGAGCGCATTTCATTGCAACCTCCTGATGATGAGTGCGAATCATTTCTTCGGATACAGCAGCGACATGGAAAAGCGGACTTGGTGTTCGGCCGAACCGTGCGGCCGCACGGCGTTGACGAAGTACGACATGCCGATATTGATCGGCCGCCCGCTGAATACCGTCGTCCTCGTCACGCCCAGGCCGAGCGGCACCGTCCATTCATCACCGGACGCGGCGTCCCAGTTCGCCGTAATCGCGGGCGAGAACGACATCGCCCAGCCCCGGCCGAAGTTGTAGTTAATCGCCGGTTGGAAGACGAACAGATTGGTTTCCGGACTGTCGCCCGTATCCGTCACCGGCCAGTACTGACTCACGAGGCCGCCAATCACCCACGGCCCTTTCATCGTTAACGCGACAGCGGCCGCGCCGGCCGCAAGCGTGCCCGATCGAAGTGGATAAGCCGTCGCAGTCGGAAACGAGAACACTGGCCCCACGCCCCAGATCAGCGATCCGGGCCTGGCTGGTGTGACATAGAGCTGCAGCTGAATATCGCCGACGCCGCTGTACGACACGCCGTCGTTCGCAGGGACGTTGTCGAGCGGCACAATCGCCCGCGCGATGATGTTCCAGCCCGGCCAGGCCTTGAACGGGATCACCGGCTGGATGTTCAAGTTGAACAACGTCGCGTCTTCGAGATCTCCTCCAGAGTTGAAGTTGAACTGCAGCGGCACCGAGACAAGATCGCCCACCGGGTTTTGTGTCTGCTTGGCCAGCGCCGTCACGTCTGCAGCGGGCGTCGGCGGCTGCTGCGCGCGCACGTCGATCGCAGCGACCAGCACCAGGGCCATCGATGCGCAGATGATGTTTCTCGTGTTCACTTCGATGGCTCCATGACTGCGCGGAACCCAAGATGACTGGTCCCCGTGCTGACTTCGCCTTTGCCGCGTGTGCCCACCATGTAGCGTGAGCAGTACTGGTCGGTACACAAGAACGATCCGCCGCGCATCACGCGCTTGCGTTCGCGCGGCTCCTCTGGATCGAAAGACGACGGCGGACCTTCCGGATTGCGTGCGACACCACCGCGTGCGAGCTCCGCGTAGTAATCGGGGCGATACCAATCGCTCACCCACTCCCACACATTGCCGGCCACATCGTGAAGGCCGTAGCCGTTGGCGGGAAATTGCGCGACCGGCCCAATGCCGGTGAATCCGTCGTCACCGCTGTCGCGATCGGGGAAATGACCCTGGTGCGTGTTGGCCATGGCGTGACCGTCTTTCTGTAGCGTCCCGCCCCATGGATAGATTTCGCCCGCGAGCCCGCCGCGCGCGGCAAACTCCCACTCCGCTTCGGTCGGCAGCCGTTTGCCGGCCCACTTCACGTATGCAAGCGCGTCTTCGAACGCGCAATGCACGACGGGGAATCGCTCCTTGCCAATGATCGAGCTCTCAGGACCGAGTGGATGTTTCCAATTCGCGCCTTTCGCATACGACCACCATTGGAAATGGTTGTTGAGCGGAACCGGGTGACCGGGATTCGAAAACACAATCGACCCCGCCACCAGGTTCTCGGGCAGCGCGCCGGGAAAATCTTCTGCCCGTGGCGTTCGCTCCGAGACGGTCACGTAGCCCGTGGCCTTCACGAACGCCGCAAACTGTTCGTTCGTCACTTCCGTCTGGTCCATCCAGAACGCATCGACGTAGACGCGATGGATGGGACGCGAATCGGCGGTGGCGTGCATCCCGACCTCGTTCGCATCGACGCCTGCCGGATCGGCAGCGCCCATCGAAAACTCACCGCCCGGAATCCACACCATTCCCGGAGGCGCGGCGCCAGCTGGCGTTGTGGCGTTGGAAATAGTCGCGGCAAATCCGGAGGATGCCGTTGCAGCTGGAGGAAGCGCATCGCCGTCGCCATTGCGAAGGGCTCGGATCGTCGTGACGGCGACAGCCGCGACCGCGACAAGAACCAGGATCGACACTCCCAGCCGGCGGCCGCGGCGGGGCGTCGAGCCAGCATCGGCAGGGCGATTCGGTTTTCGACGACGCGCGTGTTGCCGAGTCATGTCTCCCCGCCTATGGCTGCAGCCCCAAAATACGGTGGGCTCGCTACGGCCGACCGTGATGAGACTGGCGACGAATCCCCAGTTCGATGAAATCTCTGAGGAAAATCCGCCGTTCAGCAAATCGACTGGCGGCAGTGCGGGAGCGTCAGCAGGATATGCGCCAAGCGCGAAGGCTGTGAGGGAGCCTGCCCTTCGACGCGTAAAGCGATTGGCCACGGCCAATCGCTTTCCTTGCTCAGCGCAAAAAAAAATGCCCGAGCTACGCTCGGGCATTTTTTTTGGTGGAGGCGGCGGGAGTTGAACCCGCGTCCGAGAACACGTCGTCGCAGATCAGCTACGTGCGTGTCTCCGTTCTCGTGTCGCGACCGGTTAGAAACGGAGCCAAGTGCCCCGGCCGCCATCCCCGATATGTCTCACTGCCACGCCTCAGGGCGGAACGTGGCAGCCAGCCTACTTAATGACGATCAATCCAGCGCCGTAGGCGCTCGCCAGTTGATCGCTCACTGGTTATTAAGCAGCGAGAGCGTAGTCTGCGTTCGCAGTTACGTTGTTTTTCCGCGGGATTAACGAGGTGCACGGGCCTCGGCACGCGTTCCGCGATCCCGCACCCCCGTCGAAGCCAAGTCGCCCCCATGGAGAGTCGAAACCGCTAACTACTATTCCAGTCTACTAGTAATTGGATGCGCCGGCGTCAGCCCGGTTTCCATCGTCGAGCTGGAGGCCTTACCCAACCTCAGCGTCCAGATGTTGCCGTGCAGCTCGCCGCGCTCGTAGACCACGAGGTCTCCTCGCGGCGACCATTCGGGATACCTGACATACGCATTCGGCGACGATGGCTGCGTCATCGCACCGGTCGCGCCCGTGCGCGCGTCGATCCACTGCAATTGCCATCGTCCGTTGCGAAGCACCGCGGCGGCGATCCTGCCGTTATCGGGCGACCAGCTGCGGACCCAGGTCTGGCCTCGTTCGTTCGTCAGTTGATGCAATGCCCCAGTCGATACATCCAGCACGCCCGCGTGCGTCGAGCTGCCGTCTTTGATCTCGACGGCAAGTGCACGCTCATCGCGTGACCACGCGGGATAGCCGATCCATCTGCGCGCATCAGAGAGTGCGGTTGGATCGAGCTTCGCGATCGGACTGAGAAAGATCCGGCGATTCGCATCCGGCGCCGAGATGAGCGCCATCGCCACCCTCGACATCGACGGCGAGACCGCGATCTCCGCAAGCACTCCGTTCTGCCCTGCCGCCATCGTCGCCGATCCGTCGGTTAGCGGCAGCAGCAACTGTTCGCGTCGGGTGGCGAGATCGACAGACCACAATCCCAGGCCTTTCTCGCGCGGGGAAATGAAGGCGATGCGCTTGCCATCGGGAGACCAATACGGCTGCGCGTCGGGACTGTCGCTGTCGGTGACCTGCATGCCGTTCTTGCCATCGATGCCAACGACCCAGACATTCGGCGGCTCGCCACCACGAGTCGATGCATACGCGACACGCGATCCATCGGGCGATACAACCGGAAGCGAGTTGCGGCGGCTGGTGTCGGTGGTCAACGGATACGCATCGCCGCTGCCCGACCCGTCTTTCGCGATCGGCTGCGCCCAGATCTGACTCGCCATCGACAATCCCGCAAAGGCCAGGCGCCGCCCATCCGGCGACATCGTCAAACCGCGCACGCCGGCCACGCCGGGCACGGCGATCACTTCACGATCGCCGGCAACGCCTTTTTCCTTGTCGAACGCGATGCGCGTGATCACCGCCTCGCCTCCTGCGGCGTAGATCGCCGAGTCGTCTGGAGCAAACGCGAGCTCGTAATAATTCAGCCGGCCGCGCGCAAGCTGCCTCACCTCGCCGGAGTCCACGACGACGAGCCAGACACCGTTGTTGCGAGCGCCGTCGAAGACGGTGAACGCAACGAAGCGGCCGTCGCGTGTCCACGCCGGCGCAGCGTGACCGCCGAGCGGTTGACCGCGTGTCGTCAGGCTGCGCTGATGTTGTCCGTCGGCGTCGACGATCTGAATCGTCCCGCCGCTCTGCGCACCATACGCGCGGGGCGTCACGTCGGACGGCTCATCGGATTGAAACGCGATGCGCCGCCCATCCGCCGACCACGCGGGACGCGATCCCTCTGCGGCAACCTGGCGCGGCACGCCACCTCTCGCGGGAATCACCCAGATGCCGCCGCGGCCGTACGAGTGAAACGCGATCATGCTGCCATCCGGCGACCACGCCGGCTGGACGTTGTTCTGCCCATCTCGCGTCAACGGGACGTCGTCTGCCGTCCCCGCAATCGCGCGCACGTATAACTCGAAGCCGCCCGAACGATCCGATGCGAACGCGACCGCATCGCCTTGCGGTGAAAAAGACGGCTGCAGATCCAGGCCCGAATGCGTCGTCAGCTGCACCGGCCACGCGACATCGGCCGCGGACTTACCGGCAGACACCGCATTCGCTCTGGCGTTGCGCTGCGTCCACGCGGCCATGCCGACGAACACCGCCAGGATGATCGCGACCGATGCTGCGAGCGTGATGCGTGATGAAAACGCGTGGCGCGCTGGCGGCGTAGGAGCTGGCGCCGCCAGCGGCGCATCGTCGATCTTTTCAATCAACGGCAACCATCGATACCCGCGCGTCGGCACGGTCTCGATATACCGTCCGTCCCTCGCTTCGTCCCCGAGGACGCGCCGCAACTGCGCGATGACCCGCGTCAGCGCATGGTCGGTGACCGCCGTGCCGGGCCACAGCCGCTCGAAGATTTCCTGCTTGGTGAACACATGACCCGGACGCTGGATCAGCAAGGCCAGCAAGTTGAACGCCTTCGGTTCGAGCGCCAGCGGCACGCCGCCTCGCTCGAGCCGGAACGCGTCCAAGTCGATTACAAAGTCATCCCACCGGTACTTCGCCGCCATCGCTCCCACATATAGACGGTCGAAGCGGCCGAAAAGTCACCAAACCCGGCGTCATCAGGAAAACATCAGCACGTTGTGGCTGCGCCGTCAGGACTTGGGTAGGCCTTCGCCGCAGAGTTGAGCCTCGTGAATCGAGGTGTCCCGTGCGCACATGGACGGCAATGGTCGCGTTGGTGCTCTCAACAATGACAACGGCGACGGCAACCGGTTACGGACCGACGCCATTTGATCTGCTCATCGATGGATCGATCGTCGTGCCGGTCACGATTGGTGGGACCGGGCCGTACCGGTTCGTGATCGATACCGGATCGTCACGCACCGTTATTTCCTCCCGCTTGTCAGACGCGCTCGGAGCGCCGGTCCTGACGACGACGATGATGGTGACACCGGCGGGCCGGGACCACGCCACGGTGGTGAGCCTGAATCGAATTTCGGTCGGCGGGCTGCCGGAAGGCGCGGTAGCCGCGGCCGTGACGCCGCGGGATCTTTACGCCGCCGGCGAGCGCGTCGATGGGTTGATCGGACAAGACGTCCTGTCGCGCCTGTCCTACACCATCGACTATCGCGCACACACAGTGATCTGGCGGAGCCAGGACGATCAACCGGCAGGAGTGCGACTGCCCTTGCTGGTTGAGGATAACCGTCCGCTCGTCATCCTTCCGCAGCGCGATGGCGATGCGAGGCCGCTGAGGCTCATTCCCGACAGCGGAGCTGACGGACTCGTGTTGTTCCCGCACGCGGAGGCGAAGCTAGTGCTGACAGCGATCGACGTTGGCGTGCTGTCCGGCATCGCCGGATCGCGCCTTGCCACGCGGGTGAGCGTGGACCGACTGCTGATCGGCACCACGCTCCTCCGCAACACCCTCGCCGCCATCGTCGATAGCGGCGAGGCGACCGAGACGATGGGTGATGGACTATTGCCGCTGCACGTGTTCTCGCGCGTGACGCTCAACGCGCGCGAGGGGTACTTGATTCTCGAGCGAGACTGATCGCGTGAGTCGCAGCACTTGTTGCCGCACCAACTTGCCCACTCGGTCGATCTCTTGATCCGACAACGACTCATAGACCGGCACTTGCACGGCGGTGGCCGCTTTCTCGGCGCCGTAAAAGCCCTCCGCGCTCGCACTCGAGCTCGGACGGAACAAGTCCATCTTCGGGCAGACGTCGACATGCATCGGCGCGACGTCGACTCCGCGGCGGATACATCGCTTCACGATCGCATCGGTGTCTGGCACGTACACGCAGTATTGGTAATAGACGTGACTACGTTCGTATGACGGCCGAGGGATGACCACTCCGGGCACATCGCCAAGCAACTCATTCAGCCGCAACGCATGCCGTCGAGTGCGATCGATGAATTCCGGAAGATGCTTGAGACCCGCGAGACCGATCGCTGCCTGCACGTTCGTATAGCGTCCGCGATAGTGGGCCGGTAGCGGATGCAGCGGACGCACGCGTTCCCACAGCCGCTGCTCCGGCTTCGCATCCGTCCACGACGCCGCATACCAGATCGGAAACAGCGAGAAGGTGAAGATGTTCGGGCGGATGAACGCATGCTGCCATTTGCCCGCGAGCAGGATCTTCTCGACTCGTTTTTCGTCCGGCCACTCTTCCCCGTCGGCAAGCTCGCTGATGCGCCGCGCCAGCGTTTCCTCTTTCGCCCACGCCAGTCCACCGCCAAACGTATTGAGCGGCTTGAAGGCCTGGAAGCTGAAGAAGCTTGCATCACCCAGCGTGCCGACCATGCGGCCCTTGTAAGTCGCACCGAGCGAATGCGCGCAGTCTTCGATCACTTTCAGGTCGTGCCGTCGGGCGAGCTCGAGAATCGGATCCATGTCACACGACAGGCCATACAGATGCGTCGGCAGGATCGCTTTCGTATTGGGCGTGATCGCGCGGCCGACCGATCGCGGACAGAGCGTAAACGTGGCCGGATCGATGTCGGCAAACACCGGCTTCAAGCCCGCCACACGCGCGATCTCGGGCACCACCCAGAACGTCAACGCCGGGACGATGATCTCGCTGCCGGCGGGAAAATCCATCGCCTTGAGAATGAAATACAGCGCCATGCGCCCGTACTCGGTCGAACACGCGCGGACGTACCCCGATCCAAGCAGGCGCGCGAACTCCTGCTCGAACATTTCGATCTGCGGACCCTGCACGAGCCGGTTGCGCTCGCGGCAGTCACGAATGATGTCTTCCAGCTCTGGCACCATGCGGGTGCCGAATCGTGCGATTGCAGCCATGATTATTCCTGTCTGAGAAAAAATTTGGGAGTGTTGAGCAACGCGATGAGGACGATGCCGACGATCAGCGCGCCTTGCCAACCGTGGAGACCAAGCGAGGTGAGCGAGGTCGCGCCGAACCACGCGACTAGAACGAGCATCACCAGCGCCCACGCGAACGCGGACAGCAGGTTGAGGAGCGAGAATTTCCACGGTGAGACGTCGACCCACGCACACGCCGCCGCCATGGCGATGCGCAGGCCTGGCGCAAACCGAATCAGCAGCACCATCAGCGATTGGCGCCGGCGAACGCGATCGAGCAGCGGCGCCGCTTTCAGCTGCAGCGACGGGTAGCGCGCCATCCAGCGCGGCAGACGTCCGCGAAACACGTAGAAGTACGCCTGGTCGCCGATCGCCGCGCCAATCGCGCCCGACACGAGCACGCCGGCAGCATCGAGCTGACCTTGCGCCACGAGCGTTGACGCCGCGATGTAGGCGATCTCGCCTTCGACGATCGCCGCGACGAGCACGCCAAGGTACGGCAGCACGCCGGCCGATGACGGCGTGAACATGATTCCCATGCAATGAACCCACGGCGCGACGCGCTCGTACGAGGACGAGCGAGAGCCGCGCTAAGAAAACGAATGGATTGGGTTAGAGCTGGAAGAAGACCGGAGGCGGACGGGGTGCGAACGGATCGATCGCCGTGAACGATCGAAGGGCCGGAGCGTGATGCGGCAGCCGATCACCCGGCAGGCCGCGGACGCGCAAATGGAAATCGCCGCAGCGCGGCAGCGCGCACGGCGCCAGCCACGAATCGCCGATCAGGTCATCCGAATCCGCGTCACCATCGTCGGCGATCTTTCGGGCTGGTTGCGTGCCTGCGATGGGACCGAGGTCCGCCTGGCATGACGAGTGAACTGCGCGGAGGGCATCGCCGTGACGACCTGACGCGGAGTGGGCCGCGGCAAACGCCGGCAGCAGCAACAGACACGCGCCCGCCAACCACAAAACCCGACGGGGCGTGAGTCTGGCTGGCACCATGGCGAATTACGGCCAGTATAGCGTTCCTCACCTTACATCGCTGTAATCCATGCATTGCAGCGCCGCGCCACAATGCATATGATTGCCTCGCTCGGAGCACCCACGCTCGAGCGCGAAACAAAAGGATTCAACTGATGCGTTTGCGTAATCTCTTCATTTGCACCGCGGCCATGGCCCTCTCCGTTTCCCTCGCGGGCGCGAGCTTTGCTCAGCAGCGCGCGGCGGCGAAGCCGGCCGGTCCCGAGCCGAACCCGCGCACCGTGCGCTTTGGCGTGTGGGACAACACGACCAATCCGAACAACGTGATGACCTACGAGAAGGACGGCAAGGACGGCAGCAAGCTGACCGTCAGCAACCCGTCCGATCACTCGAAGGACTGGAGCTACTCGACCGAATTCGACGGCGTGTTCCGCCCCGTGGCCGGTCAGCCCGGCGCCGAGACCGCGGTCGAAATCATCAACGCGCGCAGCATCCGCATCCTCAACAAGCGCGACGGCGTCGTGAACCAGGTCGTCATCAACACGGTGAGCGACGACAACAACACGATCCACAACGAGTACATCCGTCTCGACAAGGACGGCAAGATCATGGGCGTGACCCACGTGGACTACAGCCGCCGCAAGTAAGCACGGCGCGACGGGAGTGATCGAAGCGGCCGCCGGATTTCCGGCGGCCGTTTTTCTTTCCGGTTATGGCAAATGCGTATCACAAGCCTTCCTGACCTCCGCCGGTTCGCCGTCACGCGCAGCCTGTTTCCAGAGACGACGCTGGCGGATGCGATCGAGCGGATGGCGTTCGTGCAAGCGGATCCGATCCGCGCCCCGGCGCGCGCACAGGACCTGACGCTACGGCCGCGCGTGCGCGGATATCGGGCCGGCGATCTCGACGCGAATTACGGATCGCTGCCGATCGAGGAAGACTTCTTCATCAATTACGGCTTCGTCACGAAAGACCTGCAGCGCCTGATGCATCCGCGCGCGAACGTGTCGCCGACGAACAGCAACAAACGCGCGAAGGCGATCCTCGAGTTCGTGCGCGAGCGCGGCACCGTGCATCCGCGCGAGGTGGATGCGCACTTTGCACATGGCACGGTCACCAACTACTGGGGCGGCTCATCGAGCGCGACCACTCACCTGCTCGAGGCGATGCATTACAAGGGGATGGTTCGCGTCGCCAGGCGCGAGAACGGGATTCGCATTTATGCGCCGCAGGAACATGGCGCCGGCCCGGAAAGCGCAGCGGAAAGGCGCGCGCACCTCGATGCGCTCGTCGATGCGGTGGTCGGTCTATACGCGCCGGTGCCAAGCGCCAGCCTGACATTCATCATCAGCCGATTGCGATATGCGACGCCGCATTGGCGCGGTGACATCAGGTCCGCAATTGAGCGAGCGAAGAAGCGATTCGCGCATGCGGTGGTTGATGGGCATACCTGGTATTGGCCAGAGGAGGCGGGTGCAACGGGTGCAACGGGTGCAGCAGGTGCGACGGGTGCGACGGGTGCGACGGGTGCAACGGGTGCGACGGGTGCAACAGGTGCGACGGACGTGCGACTGTTGGCGCCGTTCGATCCGGTCGTATGGGATCGACGGCGATTCGAAATGTTATGGGACTGGGCGTATCGATTCGAGGCTTACACACCCGCGCCGAAGCGCAAGCATGGCTACTACGCGCTGCCGATGTTGTGGCAGGATCGCGTCATCGGCTGGGCGAACGTCGCGATCAACGGCGGCGAGCTCGAGGCCGATCTCGGTTATGTGAGCGGCCAGGCGCCGCGCGATCGCGGCTTCAAGACCGCGCTCGAGCAGGAGCTCGAGGCGATGCGGACCTTCCTGTCGCCGCGCGTCAGTGCGCGGCGACCACTTGCGCCGCCAGCAGCTCGGCGAGCTCGTACGAGCCGTTCAGGCACGGAATGAAGCGCACGCGCATGTTCGGGAACGCCTCCACCGCCAACTGACCTTCCAGCTGGCTCTCGGCGTTGTCCGCAAGAAAGCCGTACGGGTAATACACGACGTCGCGATAGCCGGCGTCGTACACCTTTTTCAGCGCCTCTTCGATCGGCGGATCGGTCCACTTGCCGCCGCGACTGTGATTCAGCCAGCCGTTCTGCACCATGCCGAACGACGAGGCCAGGCGTTCCTCGATACCGAGGCGCAGCTTTTCGGTGGCTTCGAGGCCGGTGTCGATCGGCTTCGCCGGCGTCAACAAGGTACCGTGTGCGGCGAGCACCAGCGCCGTTGCCGGATTGCGATCGTCCTCTGAGTTCATGTTGTGCATCACGTGATGCGCCGACACTTCCGCGAGCTGATCGACATCGATCGGCGGCAACACCATGATCGGCGCCGGCCGACGCTTGTCGAGCTGCTGCACCGTCGTCCGGGACAGCGCGTGCGTAAAAGCGGAGTCGGCCGCGTACATCGGGGCGACGACCACCGTCTCCTTGCGCGGCAACTGGCGGATGACGTCCGACAGCAGCGGATCGCGGAATTCATACGCGACGTGAATCTTCCAGCGTTCGTCGGACTTGCGCGACAGCGCATTGTGCAGCTGCGCCGCCTGCGCTTGCGTAATCGGCTCGAGCGGCGACGAGTACGTGTTCTTGCGCCACATCACGTTGCGGCCGCGCGCGCGCGACAGCGCGATGACCGGAATCAGCGGCGCGGGAATATCCGCGACCGTGCGCGTCAGCCCGAGCAGGATGCGCCACGAGTAGACGAGCTGTTCGACGAACGACGGCGAGGTCGGCTCGCCGTAAGTAACCAGGACAACGTGTTTCAAGCCGCGAGCTCCTGCGTCAGTTCCTGCACGATCGCCAGCGCCGTCTTGCGCGCCGACGCGATCGCATCGTTGAACGAAACACCATCGTAGGCCGTGCCGCAGACATGCAGTCCGCGATGCGCCGCCGCGTGGCGCCTGATGGCCGCGATCCGCGCATCATGACCAACGGTGTACTGCGCGATCGCCGACGGCCACCTGAAGACCCATTGATGCGCGGGCGATCCCTTGATGCCCAACACGCCGGCCGCTTCCTTCGCGGCCAGGTCCGCGACCATTCGATCGTCGAACGCCGCCACTTCCGGGCGACGCGCGCCGCCAAGCATGATGCGCAGCAACACGGATCCCTGCGGAGCGCGGTTGGGAAAAATAGACGACTCCCACAACACGCCGAGCGTCGACAGATCTTCCCGGCGGGTCACGAGATACCCGTAGCCGTCGAGCGGCCGCGAGATCGCCTCGCTACGATAGCCCAACGCCACGACCGACAGGTCCGCATACGGTATCGACGCCAGCGCCGTGGACAACTCGCGGTCGAATGCGCCGGCAACGCGAGACGCCGCATGCGACGGCATCGCCAGGACGAGACGATCCGCTGCGATCGCCTCACCGTTGGCGTGGACGCGCCAGCTGTCGCCGGCCTTTTCAATCCGATCGATGGGCGCCTTGGCGCGCACGGCTCCATCCAGTTTGGACGCCAACATCGACGTCAGCGTCCCCATGCCGGAATCGAAATTGAGCAGGCGCGCTCGCTTCGCTCCCTTCTTCTGCCGCGCGAACATCGCCTTCAACAGGCTGCCATGCTCGCGTTCCATTTCCTTCAGCACCGGGAATTGCGATCGCACCGACAACGCGCGGCTCTCGCCCGCGGAAATGCCGGCGACGGCGGTATCGACAAACGTTTCGGCAGCTTCGCGGCCGAGGCGCCGTTCGGCAAATTCAAACACCGTCTCATCTCTGTCCGCCGGAGGCGATGCGGCCCACGGCTCGCCGAACAGCCGCAGTTTTCCCTTCCAGCCGATGGCGTCGGACGTGATGAGCGCCGGGGGTGACTCCGGCACTTGCCGCAGCGTGCCGCCGTCAAGAATGTATCGACGTTTGGCCGCGGGATTGGCCTCGACGATGCGATCGCGCAGCTGCAGCTCGTCGATCAGCGCCATGGTGTCGGCGGCGCGATCGAGAAATCCGTTCGGGCCGCGCTCGACGATGAAGCCGTCTTTCTGGACGGAGCGCGCATGACCGCCCGGTTGATCGCCGGCGTCGAGCATAACCACGTCAATCGGAAGACCGCGCTGCTTCGCCTGTTCGCGGATCGTGAATGCGGTCACGAGGCCGGTAATGCCGCCGCCGGCCACGACGACGCGTGGCGTCATACCGTGCGGCTGAAGACGGGCTTCGGACCGCCGGTGCGCTTGGCGAGGTATTTGTCGAACACCATGCACACGTTGCGCACGAACATGCGCCCGGTCGGCGCGACTTCAATCAATCCGGGCTGCACGGTCACCAATCCGTCCGCGACCGGCGACTGCTCCGGTGCGGTCAGCTTCGCCATCTCCTCGGCGAAATACTCGCCGAACGTGATCCCGAATCGCTGTTCCACGCTCGCGATATCGAGGCGGAAGTTGCACATCAACTCGGTGATCACGTAGCGCCGGATTTCATCGTCTCGATCGAGCTCGTAGCCGCGCTCGATCGGGAATCGCCCGGCCGCGACGGCTTCGTAATACTCCGGCAGCTTCTTGGTGTTCTGCACGAACGCGCCCTGCACGTTGCCGATCGCCGATACTCCCATCGCCACCATATCCGTCGTCGTCTTGACGGTGTAGCCCATGAAGTTGCGATTGAGCGTGCGCGTATCAATGGCGCGCGCGAGCTCGTCGGTCGGCAGCGCGAAATGGTCCATGCCGATCTGCTTGTAACCTGCGCCGGTGAACGCATCGACGGTGTCGGCGAGCAACGCCAGCTTCGTCTCGGCCACCGGCAGCGCATCGATGTCGATCTTCTTCATGTGCGCGCTCATCCACGGCACGAACGCGAATGAATACACGGCGACGCGATCGGGACGCAGCGTCAGCACCTGCTGCAGCGTCTTTGCAAAGGTCTGAGTGGTCTGATGCGGCAGGCCGTAGATCAAATCGATGTTGATCGAACCGAAGCCGTGCTCCCGCGCGTGAACCAGCAGATCGCGCGTCATCTCGTAGCTCTGGATGCGGTTGATCGCTTCCTGAACTTTCGGATCGAAGTCCTGCACGCCCATCGACAGGCGATTGAACCCGAGCGATCGCAGCATGTCGAGATGCGCGATCGTGGTGACGCGTGGATCGATCTCGACGCCAAGCTCCGCGTCGGATGTGAACGTGAAGTGCCGCTTGATGCGATCGAAGACGCGCGAGAGCTGCTCGGGCGTGTAATACGTCGGCGTGCCGCCGCCCCAGTGCAGCTGCGCGATGGTGCGGCGATTCGGCAGATGCGAGGCCAGCAGGTCGATCTCCTGCTCCACCGCGTCGAGATAGCGGCTCGCCACTTCGCGATGCGGCGTAATCACAACGTTGCAGCCACAGAAGGCGCAGCGATGCTCGCAAAACGGCAGGTGGACGTAGGCCGAGAGCGGCTCGTCTGCAGCGCGATTCATCCGCGCCAGCCGCTCGACGTAAATGTCGTTGCTGACCCCGTCGTGAAATTCGACCGCGGTCGGATACGAGGTGTAGCGCGGACCGGGCCGGTCGTAGCGTTCGAGCAGCTGCAGCGTGGAGGCAGACGACGAAGTGACGTCGGCCATGATGCTAGGTCGCTCCTTGCTCAACCAGCGAGCGATCGAACGACTGCACGGCGTCGACCAGGGCTTCGACCGACACGATCGGCGTCTCGGGCATGATGCCGTGACCAAGATTCATGATGTGGCCGGGACGATTGGCCATGCTGCTGAGGATCGCGGTGGCCTGGTCGTAGACCACGACCGGATCGGCAAACAGCACGTGCGGATCCAAATTGCCCTGAAGCGCGATCTGCTCGGGAATCCGCGCCGCGACGCTCGCGAGCGATTGACGCCAGCACACGCCGAGCACGTCGGGACGTTCAGCTACCGCCGTCTCGATCAGGTGCGGCGCGCCGTTCAGGAAATAGATCGCAGGCACGCCGCGCTCTTGCACCGCGGCGATCAGGTGCTTGACGCTCGGCAGCGCGAATTCGCGATATGCGGGGTCGTCAAGGATGCCCGCCCACGAGTCGAAGATCTGGATCGCCTGCGCGCCCGCATCGATCTGCAGGCGCAGGTAGTCGGCCATCACCGTCGTGAGTTTTTCGAGCAACGCGTGCAGCGTGCCCGGGTCGCGATACATCAGGCGCTTGACGGCGCTGAAGCCTTCCTTGCCTTCGCCCTGGACGAGATACGCGGCGATCGTGAAGGGCGCGCCGCAGAAACCGATCAGCGGCGTCTTGCCTTCGAGCTCGCGACGCAACAGGCGAATCGTGTCGGCGACGAACGGCACCGCTTCCGCGACCGGCCGCGCTTCGAGACGATCGACTTGCGGCCGCGTGCGGATCGGATCGGCGATCTTCGGGCCGGGCTCGAACGTCATCGGGATGCCGAACGCATCGAGCGGCACCATGATGTCGGAGAAGAGGATCGCCGCATCGAGCGCGAAGCGGCGGAGCGGCTGCAGCGTCACTTCCGCGGCGAGCTCCGGCGTGCGGCAGACGGTCAGGAAGTCGGCCTTGCTGCGAACCTCGCGATACTCGGGGAGGTAGCGGCCGGCCTGCCGCATGATCCACAACGGCGTGCGGTCGACGGGCTCGCGCCGGCAGGCGCGCAGGAATCGGTCGTACATCGGGTCGCTCATTGAATCGCCTCACGCAGCGCGCCCTTGACGGCCTCGACCGTTTCGTCGATCACCGCGGCATCGTGCGCGATCGACATGAAGGCGGCTTCGAACGGCGACGGCGGCAGCAGGACATTGCGCGCGAGCATCGCGCGGAAGAATCGCGCGTAGCGCTCGCGATTGACCGCATCCGCATCATCCCAGGACTTGATCGGGCGCTCGGAGAAGAACATCGTCCACATCGATGCGACGCGCTGCACCGACACCGGAATGTTGGCGGCGTTGGCGGCGGCGATCAGCGCGGACTGCAAACCGGCGCCGCGGGCTTCGAGGACGTTATAGAGATCGGGCTGCGCATCGATCGCATCGAGCATCGCGAGGCCGGCGGCGATCGCGAGCGGATGCGCGGCAAACGTGCCGGCCTGATACACGGGACCTTCGGGCGCGACCATCGACATCAAGGCACGCTTGCCGCCAAACGCGGCGAGCGGCAATCCCCCGCCGACGATCTTGCCGAGGGTGATCAGGTCTGGCGTAATCCCGTAGCGTTCGGCCGCGCCGCCCTTCGACACGCGGAAACCGGTCATGACCTCGTCGAGGATCAGCAGCGCGCCGTTGGCGGTGCAGATCTCGCGGAGGAACTGCAGGAAGCCGGGCTCGGGCGGGATGCAGCCCATGTTGCCGACCACCGGCTCGACGATCACGGCCGCGACGCGATCGGCCGCTAGCCCGAAGCAGCGCTGCACGTCTTCGCGATCGTTGAATCGCGCGATCACCGTATCGCCCGCCGCACCCGGCGTGACGCCTGGCGAATCAGGCACGCCGAGCGTGGCGGCGCCGGATCCCGCGGCGACGAGAAACATGTCCGCGTGGCCGTGATACGCGCCGGCGAACTTGATGATCACCGGCCGATTCGTCGCCGCGCGCGCGACGCGCACCGCGCTCATTGTCGCTTCGGTGCCCGACACGACGAAGCGCACCATCTCGCAGCCGGGCACGCGCGCGGTGACGCGCTCGGCAAGCTCGATTTCCTTCGGCGATGCGAGGCCGAACAGCAGGCCGTGCGGCAGTGCCTCGGCGAGCGCGCGCTCGATGTCGACATTGGCGTGACCGAGCAGTGCCGGTCCCCACGCGCCGATCCAGTCGATGTAGCGCTGACCGCTCTGATCGAACACGTGAGCGCCGCGCGCTTCGACGATCGCGAGTGGCGCCGCACCCATCGCCTTGAAGGCGCGAACGGGCGAATGCACGCCGCCGGGCGTGACGCGCTTCGCGCGCTCAATCCATGATGCCGCTGCAGTCGGAGTCACGCCTTCACCACGTCCTTGATCGTCTGGCCAGAGAGCTTCGTCGCGATCTCGCGCGCGAAGTATGTAATCAGGATCGACGCGCCCGCGCGCCGGAGCGCCAGACTCGTTTCCCACATCGCTGCTTGGAGATCGATCCAACCGCGCTCCGCGGCCGCATGCAACATCGCGAATTCGCCGGAGACCTGATACACCGCGACGGGCACATCCACCGCTTCGCGCACGGCGCGCACCACATCGAGATACGGAAGTCCGGGCTTCACCATCACCATGTCGGCGCCTTCGTCCACATCGGCGGTGGCTTCACGAATCGCTTCGCGCACGTTCGGCGCATCCATTTGATACGAGCGGCGATCGCCGCTGCGCGGCGTGGAGCCGGCGGCTTCGCGGAACGGGCCATAGAACGCCGATGCGTACTTGACCGCGTAGGACACGATCGCGCGATCGCCGAAGCCGGCGTCATCGAGTGCCGCGCGGATCGCGGCAACGCGGCCGTCCATCATGTCTGAAGGCGCGATCACATCAGCGCCGGCACGCGCGTAACACACCGACGCGCGCGCGAGCAGCGGCAGCGTCGCGTCGTTATCGACGCCGGCGTCGGTGAGGATGCCGCAGTGACCGTGATCGGTGTATTCGCACAGGCAGACGTCGGCCCACACGACGAGGTTCGGCGCCGCGGCTTTGATCTTGCGAATCGCCAGCGGCACGGGCCCCTGCTCGTCCCACGACCCAGTGCCTTCCGCATCTTTCGAGTTCGGAATGCCGAACAGGATGACAGCCCCGACCCCCAGCGCCGCGAGATCGGCCGCTTCGCGCGCGGCGAGATCCGGCGTCAGCCGGTAGTGCCCGGGCATCGACGAAATCGGCTGCTTCGTGGACGTGCCTTCGATCACGAACAACGGCGCCACGAGCTGCGCCGCGGAGAGCTGCGTCTCGGCGACCATCGCCCGCATCGCCGGCGTGCGGCGTAATCGTCTGCCGCGATGAATCCTCATGCCGCACCTCGAAATTCCGAAAGAATTGCGGCGGCGCCGCGGGCCATCAAGTCGTGGGCGGCCCGCTTGCCGACTTCTTCCGGGAAGTTGCCGGTCTCCCTGGTGCGCACCGGAGGATTCGCACCAAGGCTGAACACGCCGGCCTCGAGCTCAATCCCGGCGTCGCTTGCCGTCGCGAGACCGCCAACCGGCACCGAGCAGCCGCCGCCGAGCGCGTGCAGCATCGCGCGCTCCGCATCGACCGCGCGTCGCGTCGGGCCGTGATTGAGCGCCGACAGGCGGAGGATCAAATCGCGATCGTCTGCGCGGCACTGAATCGCCATCGCGCCTTGCGCCGGCGCGGGCAGCAACTGTTCGGTCGTAAAGATTTCGGAGATCGCCGCGTCGAGCTCGAGCCGAACCAGGCCCGCGCGTGCCAGCACGATCGCATCGAGATCATCGTTGATGCGCGCCACCCGCGTTGGCACGTTGCCGCGCAGCGGTACGAGATCGAGATCCTGACGCAACATGCGAATCTGCGCCGTGCGACGGGCGCTGCACGTGCCCACTTTCGCGCCCGGCTTCAATGTCTTGAGCGTCTTCCCATCTCGCGCGCACAAAACGTCTTCGACCGGACCGCGCTGCGGCACGGCGGCCACGACGAGACCCGGCGTTGATTCAACCGGCAGATCCTTGTAGCTGTGAACCGCGATGTCGACTTCATTGGCCAGCAGCGCCTGCTCGATCGACGCAGTAAAGAAGCCCGTGCCCTCGACGTGCGACAGCGGCACGTCGGTGACGCGATCGCCGAGCGACGAGATTTCAACGAGGGTGACGTCGAGACCAGGAAGCGTGCGCGACAGCAGGCCGGCGACATGACGGCTTTGCCACAGTGCCAGCGCCGACCCGCGCGTCCCGATGCGCAGCGTCTTCATGCGACCGGCGTATCGTCGAGCGCGAACAGCCGGCGCAGATAGTCCGCTGATGGCGCGTCGAACGCGAGATCGCCGCTCTTCAGTTGATCGAGCGGCACCGCGAGCAATCGATCGAAGATGCGGCGGCTGAGGCGCTCCATCACCGCGTGCGCATCGCCGCTCTTCAGTTCCTCGCGCGCGCGCTCGAGCTCTTCGGCGCGAATCGCATCCGCCTTCTGGCGAAGGGTGGATACGAACGGCCGCAGCATTTCCTGCCGCGCCCACGCGCGCAGCCATTCCATTTCGCGCGCGATGAACGCTTCGACCTTGGGCACTTCGCTCTCGCGGCGCTGACGATGGGCCGCGGTGGCGCGCTCGATTTCCGCGAGATCGATGCGGGCGATGCCGGGCACGTCGAATGGCTCGATCGCCGGCGGCATCGACAGGTCGACGAGCACCATAGGACGATCGGCCGCGCGACCCGTCACGTGCGCGCGCGTGACCATCCATCCCGATGAATGCGATGCACACACTACCGCGTCCGCCGCCGCGATCTCTTCGCCGAGCGCATCAAGACCGACGGCGACGCCGCCATACGCCTTCGCGAGCGCCTGCGCGCGCTCGAGCGTGCGATTGGCGATCACCAACTGACCGACGCCAATCGATGCGAGCTGCCGCGCGACCTTGACGGCCGTTTCGCCGGCGCCGATCAGCAGCACGCGACGATTGCCGAGCGGGAAGCAATGTTCGAGCTGATCGATCGACGCGGATGCGACCGACATCGCGCCGGTGCCGATTCCCGTGGCCGCGCGAGCGCCGCGTCCGGTTCGGATCGCCGCGGTGAACACGCCGCGCAGGAACGTGCCGGCGCCCGGCGACTGCTCCATCGCGGTGCGGACCTGGCCGAGGATTTCCGCCTCGCCAAGCACCATCGATTCAAGCCCGCTGCAGACGCGGAACAGATGACGCGCGGCATCGTCGCCGCCGATCTGAATCGCGCCGCCGTGCAACAGATCCTTCGCCAGCGGCAGCGCCGCTTCGAGCATGCCCGCAACGGTTTGATCGTCGCCGAGCCGCGCCGCGCGCCAATACACTTCGAAGCGATTGCAGGTGGACAGCACGATCGATTCAATCCCCGCCGTCGTCAACGATGCGTGGATGCGCGCCGCATCGCCGTACGCGATCACGCCGCCGAGCGCGGACAGACCGCACGTGCGGTGGCTCAGCGAAAAAACGCGAAGCGCGTCGAGCGCGCCCGCGGCAACGATCGGCCGGGAAAGGGGTTGAGACAACTCTGCTCCTGCAGAGTAAGACTTGGGAAAAATGGCCGCAATTCGTACGAGTGCGGACTGGGACTCCGTACTTCTACGTAGATGGGGGAATCGGCACGATTCCCTCGCGAATCGCGACCTGCGTGAGCAGCGCCACCGATTTCACCCCGAGCTTTCGCATCAGGTTCGCCCGGTGGGTTTCGACCGTCCGCTGACCGATGTCCAGCGCCGACGCTATCTCCTTTGTTGAGAGGCCTCTGGCGATCATCGTCAGCACCTCCCTTTCGCGTTCGGTCAGCACCTGGAGGCCCTGGCGATTGCCGTCGCGGACCATCTCGGCCATCTGCTGCTGAATCGCGGGGCTGAAGAACGTGCCACCGCCCATCACCGCGGCGATCGCGGCTCCGAGATCCTGAACGGCGGAATCCTTCAATAAATAGCCATCCGCACCTTCGGCGATGGCCCGCGCCACATACTCCCGCCCCGCGTGCATCGTCAGGATGATGACCTTGAGATTTGGATGCGCGCTCTTGCATCGACGCAGCACATCGATGCCTTCGAGACCGTTCATGTTGAGATCGAGCACGAGAACATCGGCGCCCTGCTGCTCGACGGCGACGAGCGCCGCCTTGCCGTCCGCAGCTTCAGACACGACCTCAATGTCGGGTTGCGATTCGAGGATGCGGCGAATGCCGGCGCGAACCAGCGTGTGATCGTCGGCGAGGATGACGCGCGTGCGCTCGGAGCTCATGATGCCGCCTCGATCGGTATCCGCGCGGTCAATCGCACGCCTTTTTGTTCCGCGGCCGCGATCGTCAACGTGCCGCCAGCGGCGGTGACGCGCTCCTGCATGCCGAGCCATCCAAGCTTGGGCTCGGTTCCCTGCGCGAAGCCTTGCCCATCATCTTCAACGGTGAGCAGCACGTCAGGACCGCGCATCGCGAGCTGCGCGCGCACCCACGTCGCCTTCGCATGCCGCACGATGTTCGTCAGCGCCTCCTGAACGACCCGATAGAGCACCACTTCGATCTCGGGCGGGAAGGTATGGCCGTTGGTATCGATGTCGAGATCCACCTTGATGCGCGAACGCTCGGACACATCAGCAGCAAGCGCACGCAACGCCGCGCTCAGGCCCAGATCGTCGAGCGCCGACGGCCGCAGCAGGTTGCTGAGGTCACGCACTTGCGCGAGCGCGCGGCCGACCTTTTCGCCGGCATCGCGATGCCCGTCGAGATCGAGCTCGATCTTCACCGCCGTCAACGCCTGTCCCGCTTCATCGTGCAGCTCGCGCGCGATGCGGCGCCGTTCATCTTCCTGCGCGCGCAACAGCAATCGCGTCAACTGCTCGAGCTCCGTCGTGCGTGATGCGAGACGCTCGCGCTCGTCACCGAGGACGACGAACAACATGCCGAGGCCGATCGAAAACAGGAAGATGACGTCGACGAAGACGCCGTACAACACCGCCGCGCCGAAGGATCGCAGCAGCGGGTAATCGAGGTGATGCACACCCCACAGCATGAACGACCAGGCCAGCACCTTCGCACCGCCACCGGGAACGCGATTGCGATCGCGCCACAACAGGATGCCGGTCCAGATCGTCACCGACGCGAGCATCAACACCGTCGACACGCCGGCAACGACCATGCTGTCGATGATGTAAATCGATACCCACGACCACACGATGATCAGCGGCACGCTGATCCAATGCCATGGCTTCCATTTGAACGTGCCGGCTAACTGCAGTGCCGCGACGAGCAGCAGCAACGCGCTCAGGCCCGTCATCGCCTGGTGCGTGAACAGCCACATGTTGTCGCGCTGCACGAGGAAGGCCGACATCGATCCGAGCCGGACGACGTACAGCGCCCACGCCAGGGACCACGTGAGGAAGTGCGGACCGCGCTGGCGCAGCCACAGCACGTAGCACGTCAGCGCCAATGCACTCGTCAGCACCGACTGGAATCCCAGCGCGCTGCACTCGACGAACAGTCGATCCAACGTCATGTGCCCGGCTCTACTTTAGTCCGGGCGACGAGCTCTTCGACGACCGCTTCGAATGTGGCCTGCGCCGGCGGCAGCGACTCGATTCCCACGGACGCCAATGCGCCCGCCGTCGTCATGCCGATCGGAACGATCGCCTTCAACTTGCGCAGTGCATCGACGCCGACGGCGTCAACCAGGTGCAGCACCGTAGATGGACTAGCGAGGAGCGCCGCCTCGGGCTGCGCCGCGTCCCAATCGCGCTTGATCTCCGCGCCAGGCCGCGCGTGCATCGCGTAACAGTCGACGGCATCGACGGTCGCGCCGGCGGCGCGCAGACCGTCGATCAATTCCTTCCGCCCGCCGGGTACCGTTGCGATCAACACGCGGCGACCCGGCCACGTGTCCTCATCGCGGATGCGATCCCACAGCGCTCGCGCGCCGGCGGTGTCCGCGAAGATCGGATCCTTCGCGCCGGCGGCGCGCATCGCCGCAGCAGTGACGACGCCAACGGCCGCGCTTCGCGGGCCTTCCGGAAATTGCGAGCCGCGCGATTCGCTCAACGCGCGCACGCTGCGCGCGCTCGCGCAGATGATCCAGTCGTAGTCGGAAAGATTTTTCGCGCTCGTATCGAGGCGCGCCGGATCCGATGGCGGCCCCTCGACGACGATCGGCATCGCGACCGGTTCGAATCCCGCTTCCTTCAAGGCGAGATGCCACGGTCCATTCGCGTCCTCATCGCGCGTCACCGCGACACGCCACGGCCGCGCCGTCTGAGTCATCTTTGCGACTATACTTCCGCGGGGAGATGAACATGCGTGCACGTCTTGTTGTGATGTCTGCGGTTGTAATCGCCGCGGGAATGCTGGTCACGGCGCAGGCGCCGAAACATTTCAATCCGATGGTCGATCTGCTGGCCGCGAAGAAGCCCGTCTTCGGTCTTTACGCGCCGAGCAATCGTCGTCCTGGCGGTCCTGGCGGACCCGGTGGCGCAGCGCGCCCCGCAACGCCGCCCGCTGACGCGCCGCCCGCGAAGTCACCCGCCGAGCTCGCCAAGGACGCAGTCGCATTCGCCAACAGCGATTTCATTTTCGACGGCTCGATGGAAGGCGATTTCGATCGCGCGTATCCGGCCTACTCGGAACTGTTCAACGGCATGACCACCGCCGGCATCCTGATCAAGTCGCCGAAGCCGCACTTCAGCAAGGCCGTGGTCGTGAAGACGCACGAGATCGCGGAAAACCCCGCGGTCGCGACCGAGCGCATCGGCAAGCAATTGAACCTCGGCGTCACCGGCATCATGTTCGTCGGCGTCGAGAGCGCCGATGAAGTCAAGACCGGCCTCAACGCGATGCGCTTGAAGTCGAAGGGCGGCACGCGCTCCGAAGACGTCGGCGGCGCGCCGGCGGCGTGGGGCATGACCGAGAAGGAATACAAGGAGAAGGCGGACCTGTGGCCGCTCAACGCGAACGGCGAGCTCGTCAACTGGACGATCGTCGAGAGCAAGGTCGGCCTCGAGCACGTGCGCGAGATCGCCGCGGTCAAGGGCATCGGCGTGCTGTGGCCCGGCGCCGGCACGCTGCGCGGCGTGTTCTCGACGCAGCAGCCCGATGGCACACGCAAGCTGGATGAAGCGGCGTGGGAAGCGGCGATTCAGAAGGTGCTCGCCGCGTGCAAGGAGTTCAACGTGCCGTGCGGTTACCCCGCGACGGCCAACGACATCGAAATGCGCATGAAGCAGGGCTTCAGTGTGTTCGTGATGAACTGGGGCGACCCCGGCTTCCAGGCGATCGAGATTGGCAAGAAAGCTGCAGGCCGCTAGCAGCATTTGTTGCCGGCACGTCTCTCTGTATTAATTCTTTTCGCGGTGTGGTGCGGCGCGTGTAATCACGCGCCCACCGCGCCGACCACTCCCGTGGCGCCGGCGCCGCCGGCAGTCGCGGCAGCCCCCACTCTCGCCTGCCCTACCGATCTCTCCGTCACCGCCGCCACCTCGCAAGGCGCACGTGTGACATTCGAAATACCATCCGCCGAGCACGGTGAAGGCACCGTCAACGTCTCGTGCGCGCCGGAATCGGGGGCGACCTTCCCGATCGGCACGACGGACGTCGAATGCGACGCCATCGATTCGCTGCAGCGCAAGGCATCCTGTTTCTTTTCCGTTTCTGTCGCGGCGCCGCCGCGGTTGCGCCTGACGCGCATCATGACCTTCGGCGACAGCATCACTGCTGGCCAGGTGGTCGTTCCGAATACCGATAGCGCCGACGTCGTTACGACTCCCGCCGTCGCGTATCCCACCGTGCTGGCGCAGCTGCTTGGGACGCGCTACAGCGATCAACGCATCGAGGTATTCAACGAAGGCAAGCCGGCCGAGCGGTCCGAGCTGGCGCTGTCGCGCTTCATCGGCACCTTCGGTCTCGACCAGCCCAACGTCGTCGTACTGCTCGAGGGCTATAACGACATCATCTTCGCCGCTGACGGCGCGCATGGTATCGCCGCCGCCGAGGCGGGCGTCAGCGCGCTCGCCGCCGATGCGCGCAATCGCGGCGCGCGCGTGTTCATCTGCACCTTGACCCCTGGCAAGCCGGGACGGCGGCAGATCGCACCATCGGCGATCCTTGCCGCCAACGACCGCCTGCGCGTCGTCGCGCGCGGTGAAGGCGCGGTGCTGATCGACACCTACAGCGCGGTGCTGCCGGAGGTTGGCGAGGACGTCGGCAGCGACGGCCTGCACTTGACGCCGGCGGGTTACCGGCGCGTCGCCGAGACGGTGTTCGCGGCGATTCGCGCCGACCTGGAGATCAAGGCGCCATGACCGATACGCCGCGCTCGCACCCTGGATTCATTCCCGCGCTCGACGGGCTGCGCGGCGTGGCGATCCTGCTGGTCCTGTTTCATCACTTCACGATTTATCAGCCGGCGGCGGGCGTGGACCGGTGGATCGCCAACGTGCCGGCGGCGGGATGGATCGGCGTCAACCTGTTTTTCGTGCTGTCGGGATTCCTGATCACCGGCATCCTGATCGACGCGCGCGGCCGCGAACATTACTTCCGCAATTTCTACGCGCGCCGGGCGCTGCGCATCTTTCCGCTCTATTACCTGGTGATCTTCTTCGGCCTGCACCTGCTGCCGCTGATGCCGGATCTCCACGACGCGCTGGTCGGCCCCTACCCGGTGCCGCCGCACTGGCCGTACTGGGCCTACGTCACGAACTTTTCGATCGTCGAGCGCGGCATGACGCACGGCATCCTCGACCTGACGTGGTCGTTGTCGATCGAGGAACAGTTCTACCTGGTCTGGGCGGTGCTGATCTGGGCGGTGCCGAAGGACTTCATCGGCGCGTTGTGCGCGGCGATCATCGTGATCGAGCCGATCGCGCGCTTCCAGGCGCTGGCGAACGGCGCCGACCCGACGTCGATCTACGTGCTCACGTTCTTCCGCCTCGATGGCCTGGCAATCGGATCGTTGCTCGCCTGGCTGTCACGCCGCGGCGAACTGCAGCAGCTCGAACGCTGGGCGAAGTGGGTGGTGGTCGCGGGCGCAGCGGGCTTCATCGCGATCACCGTCGACGCCGGTGATCCGTGGTGGTGGAATCCGCGCATGCAGCAGATCGGCTTCTCGCTGATCGCGTTCGCCGCCGGCGCGGTGGTGGTGATGGCGGTATCGCGGCCGGAACAATCACTCGTGCCGCGGCTGCTCTCGGCGGGATGGCTGCGCGCCTTCGGCAAGTACAGCTACTGCCTCTACTTGACGCACCTGATCGTAATGCGCGCGATGCGCGAGTACGTCTTCGATCCGCAGAACTACGAGTGGCTGGCGGAATCGCCGTGGCTTGGCCAGGGATTGTTTTACGTCAGCGTGATGGCGCCGTCGCTGGCACTCGCCTGGATTTCCTGGCGAGTGATCGAGGCGCCAATCCTGTCGCTAAAATCGAAGTTCGCGAATTAACAGCTCACGCACTTGTGGTTGTTTTTGGCGCCGAGGCTCTCTAACAGTTTGATCGTCTCGGGATACGGCTGGGTGCGCTGCACCGGGCCGTTGGCCATGTCCACCGTGGTCTGGCCGCGGCGATTCACCTTCTTCACGTCGGCGCCCTTCGAGACCAGGTACTGAATCATCTCGTTATCGCCGCGTGACGCCGCGTTGTGGACCGCGGTGTTGCCGTCTTCATCTTCGGCGTTGACGTCCGCGCCGACTTCTTCGACGAGAAACTTCACGGCCGCGAGCAGGCCGGTCGGCGCGTAACGATGCGCGTTGCCCGCGACGCCTTCGCTGTAGCCCGCGCCCGCCACGAGGACGAGCGGCGGCGTGCCGGGGCCGCCGGTCGGCAGCGGCTGACGCCCTGACGGATCCGCGTCCGCACCGCCACGCGTGCCGCCCTGGCCGAACTGGCGCGTCGCGATCTTGAAGGTTGGAATGTTGGGATCGGCGCCGTACGACAGCAGCATCTTCATCGCCGCCACGTCCGCGCCATAGGCAGCGCGCCAGAACGCGGTCGCGCCGGATTCATCCGTGCGCAGCAGGTCGAAGTTGTACTCGACGTACCACGGCTTGCGGTAAATGCGCGCGTTGACGTCGGCGCCCTTGTCGAGCAGCTTCTTCATCAACGTCAGGTAATCGGTCTTCTGCTGCAGGTAGGCGCGCGGCTGCGGATAGAACGAGCGCGGCTGCCACTGCATGTTGATCACCGCGTAGAGCGGCGTCATGCCGTTCTCGGCAACCATGTTCGGGTCAGCGCCCTTGTCGAGCAGATAGCTCATCAAGTCGAACTGGCCGTTGACGGCGGCCACGAGCAGCGGCGTCGTCTGATCGCCGGCGCAGCGCTGGTTGACGTCGGCTCCGGCCGCGAGCAGCGCTTCGGCGGATGCGATCGAACCCTGGCGAGCCGCGAAGTGCAGCGGCGACAGGCCGCCATGCTTGCCGATCAGCTCGTTGTAGTTGAAGGGACGCGTCACGCCGGCGATGTCCGGCTGTCCGGCGGGCGCCTGCTGCTGCGGACGCGGCACGCCGTTGGCGTCCACGTCGTTGGTGATCTTCAGCTTCGCGAAGTCCTCGACGCGCGAGGTCGCCTTGATGTCGGCGCCGTGGGCAATCAGCATCTTGACGACGTCTGTGCGATCGGATGCCGCGGCGAACATCAACGCCGTCTGGCCGTTCGCCACTTCCTTGGCATTCGGGTCGGAGCCGTTCTCGATCAGGATGCGCACCGCTTCGGTGTTGCCCGAGTGCGCGGCTTCCATCAACGCCGTCGCGCCGGTGGCGGTGGTCGCGGTCACCTTCGCGCCGGCGGCGATCAGCGGCGCGATCACGTTCGCGTTGCCCACCTGTGCGGCGAGATGGAGCGGCGTGTATCCGCCGATGCGCGTCGTCGCGCCGACGTTGGCGCCGGCATAGAGCAGCATCGATGCGAGGTCGGCGTCGCCATTGAGCGCGGCCCAGTGCAGCGCGGTCATGCCGTCGCCCTGCGCGCCGTTGACGTCGGCGCCGTCCTTCAGCAGCTTCTTGACCGCCGCGGCATCCTTCGCCTGTGCGGCAGCGGCGATGTCGGCGGGGCCCGCCGCGTTGAGCGATGCCGCCATCGTGGCGGCGACGATAAACGCGAGTGCTCGAGTAAGTTTTTTCATATGCAATCCGCAGGCGGGTCTCAAGACCCGCCTCTACCTACGCAACCGTTGCTTCGGGAGCCTTGTTCAGATCCATCGCGGCCGTGCTGTCGCCGAACGTATCGAGCTCGAGTCCAACGCCGCGCAGCGCGCCGAGCATGGCGTTCGCCATCGGCGTGCCGTCCGCGGCCTTGATGTGCATGTTGCCCTTGAGCGCACCGCCGGCGTGACCGGCGAAGAACAACGGGCAGCGCTTGTGGTTGTGCACGTTCGAGTTGCCCATCGGCGATCCGTAGATCAGCAGCGAGTTCTCGAGCAGGTTGCTGTCGCCGTCCGGTGTTTCCTTCAGCTTCTTCATGAAGTACGGCACCAGGCTGACGTGGTACTTGTTGACCTTGGCGAGGTCGAGGATGCGGCCTTCGTTCTCGCCGTGATGCGAAGCGATGTGGAAGCCGGTGTTGACGCCGGTCTCCGGGTAGACGCGATTCGACACGTCGCGGCTCAACTTGAACGCGACAACGCGCGTCACGTCCGAGGCGAACGCGACCACCTGCATGTCGAACATCAACTTAACGTGCTCGTCATACGAATCCGGCACACCGATCGGCGCACCAGGAATCGCGCGCGCCTCGCCCGAGGAATTCTGCGCTTCGATCTTCTGGATGCGCTGCTCGATCTCGCGCACATCGTCCAGGTAATCACCCAGGCGAGCCTGGTCGGCGGCGCCGAGCTGCGATTTCAATTGGTTCGTCGACTGCGTGACCCAGTCGAGGATGCTGCGATCACGGCGGCGGCGGGCGGCGCGCGCTTCGGGCGTGGCGCCGATGCCGAACAACTGATCGAACACCGCACGCGGGTCGCGAATCATCGGCAGCGGCTCTTCCGGCGTCTTCCAGCTGATCGAGTCGGTGTAAGCGCACGAGTAGCCGTAGAAGCAGCCACCCGACTGGTCGACGTTCTCGACGCACAACTGCATCGAGGGCATCGGCGTTTCCTGCCCGTATTTCTGCGCGAACAACTGATCGAGCGAGACGCCCGAATGCAGATCCGACCCCTGCGTCTGTTTCGGGTGTGACTGCGTCAGGAACACGGCCGCAGAACGGAAGTGGTCGCCACCGATCTCTGGCGGCGTGAACGCTTCGGCGTTGCGCACGTCGGTGTTGCTGACGATCGTGATGTAGTCGCGCCACGGTTCGAGCGGCGCCATCGCGGTCGGGCTCAAATCAAACGCCGATCCGCTGGCCGCCGGGGCCCACAGGTTCTTCTGCAGGCCGAACGCGGTGCTGCCCGCCGAGCCGTGCACCATTTCCATCGCGACCATGCGCAGCTTGCGCGGCGCCGCCGAGACGCCTACGGGCATCATCGCGTCGAGGAACGGCAGCGCAATGGTGGCGCCGGCAAGGCCTTTGAGCATCGTGCGGCGATCGAGATGTTTCCGGGTCAGATAATTCATGGCGTCTATCTTTCGGCTACGGTACTGGTGGCATCCGCCGCGCGAGCCATCGTGAACAACGGGCTCGATGCGACACCTTGCACGAACGACGAAATCTTCAGGCCCTTCTTCTGCGCGTCGGCGATCACCCGGCGCACGGCCCACATGTCCTGCGGCTCGATGCGGCGGCCGAGCGCATACGTCATCAGGTTCTCGGTGAAGCTCAGAAGCACAAGATCCTGGTGGCGCAGCAGCGCGGTGCGCAGGCCTTCCGAGCCGGCGATCTTGGTGCCGTCATACAGCGTGCCCGCGGTATCCACCGGGTTGCCGGCGTCCTTGATGCGGAACTTGCCGGTGACGTCGAAGTTTTCGAGCGACAAGCCGATCGGGTCGATGACGCGGTGGCACGACATGCACGTCGGATTGGCGCGATGCGTTTCCATGCGCTCACGCGTGGTGAGGAGCTTGCCGTCCTTCTGACCGGCGGCCGTCGCGTTGAGGTCGGTGTTCGCATCGACCGGCGGCGGCGGAGGCGGCGTGCCCATCATCACTTCGAGGATCCACTTGCCGCGCATCACCGGCGACGTGCGGTCCGCGACCGACGTCAACACCAGGATGCTGCCCTGCGTGAGGATGCCACGGCGTTCGGGCGGCAGCTGCACGCGGCGGAACGCGTTGCCGGTGATGTTCGGGATGCCGTAGTGACGCGCGATGCGCTCGTTGACGAACGAGTAATCGGCGGTCAGCAAGTCGAGAATGCTGTGATCTTCGCGCACGAGGCTGTCGAAGAACATTTCGGATTCCTTGACGAACGCATCGCCAAGCGTGCGGTCGAAGTACGGATACGCGACCGCATCCGGCAACACCGCTTCAACGTCGCCCAGACGCAGCCACTGCCGCGCGAAGCGCTTCGACAGCGCCTCCGACCGCGGATCGGCGAGCAGCCGTGCAACCTGCTTTTCGTAAACGCCCGGCAGCGTCAACTGCTTCGACGCGGCGAGCTTGGTGAGTTCGGCGTCGGGCGCCGCATCCCAAATGAAATACGACAGCCGCGACGCCAGCTCCATGTCGCCCATGCGATACGACTGTCCGGCGCGCAGCGTCGTCGGGACGCTTTCGAGGCGGAACAGGAACTGCGGGCTGGCGAGAATCGCTTCGATGGCGCCGCCAATGGCGTATTCGAAGTCGCCGGTCTTCCGGCCGTCGGCGAAGAACTTCATCAGCGCGTTGAAGTCACGATCGTTGACCGGGCCGCGGAACGCCTGCGTGGCGATGGTGCGGATGATCTTGCCGGCGCACGCCGGCTCGTCGGCCGCCGACGTGGGGCGGCACGTGAAGATCTTGCGGCGGCTCGCCGTGTCGGAGATGCCCGTCACGTTGTAGGGCCCGACGATGCTGAAGTCCTTGACGTGCGGGAGCGTGGTGATGCCGAGCGCGACGCCGATCTGCGTATCCGCCAGCGTGTGATCGATCGGCGCGATCAAGTCGTTGACCGGTCCCTCGAAGCGCTGGATGAACGCCGCCGTCACGCGATGCTCGCCGGCGCTGATGTGAATCATCGGCGTCTTCAACGACAACCCCGTCGTCGTTTCCGCCATCTTCGGATCGATGTTCAGCAGCGCCTTGCGCTCGCCGTCGACCGAGACTTCGATCTGCTCGCCCTGATTGGGGCCGCCGAACAGCACGCCGCAGGCGTTGCTGTGCAGTTCGACCTTGAAGGTGTAATCGCCGTCAGCCGGGAACGTGTGCAGCGTCGAAATGCCGCCGCGCGTACCGAACGGTGCGCCATCGACGCGCGACAACTGCGATGCCGTCTTCGGCACGCGGTAGTTCGTTTCCGAGGCGGGCGCTTCTTTGTCGCCGATCGCGAGCGCCGTGACCTTCGCAGCCGCGCGCAGGTAGCTTTCCATCAACGTGGTCGAGAACGCCTGCGAGTCGGCGACGTTGTCGAAGCCGTTGCTCAGCGTGTCCGCGGGCAGGAGGCTGGCGACATCGATGTCGATGGCGAGCATGTCCTTGACCGCACGCGCATACTCGGCGCGGTTGAGGCGCTGGAACGGACGCGAACCCGGATTGGGATTCGTCAGCGACGCGCGATCCACGCGCTGCTCGAGCGCGGTGTAGAACAACTTGACCTGTTCCGCATCGGGACGACGCGGCGCGGTCTGCGGCGGCATCATGCCGGCGCGCAGCTTGCGAATCATCTTCTCGGTAATCTCGAGATGATCCGGGTCGCCGGCCTTCGCCGCATCAAACGACGCGAGCGTAAGATTTCCCGCCTTGCCGCGATCGCTGTGACACCCGATGCAGTACTGCTTCACCAGCGCGTTCTGCTCGGTGACGCCGAAGACTTCATGCGACGCCGCGGGTGCAACACGTGCGGGTGCAGCAGGTGCAACGCGTGCATTGGGTGCAACAGGTGCAGCCTGTGCGCCGGACGCGGGTGTTTTCGCGGCGGGCGACGCCGGTTTCGGAGTTTGTGCTTGAGCTGCCAGAAGTGCAGGAATGACAGCGAATGAGGCCGCTACGATCAGTCGTTTCATAGGCGCTTACTTCGCGCCAGTATAGCCGACTAAGTGCTGTCCCTACAGAGACATCCGGTTACACCGGCTAGCGTCGTAACAGGATGTAAAGACCGGGAATGTAGGCCGCCGTCCACGCGACAAAATGCGTCGCTGCCGGGAACGCCGGCGGCGGCCAATGGCGATAAAGCTGGAACAAAATCGCTGCAAATCCAACCGCCGCGACAAGAGCGGTCAGGATGCCGCGTCCTATGGCTTTCAGAAGGTCGAGCCGGCCGTCGAGATGCGTTTGCAGCGCGGCGAGCATGATCCACAGCAGCAACCAGGAGACCAGCATCACGTTGTAGCCGCCGAACGGCACGAGCGCGTAAAACGACAACGCGGCTACGAGGCCACTGATGGGACCGGCAGCCGCGCCGATCATGGCGTTGCCTTTTCGCCACCCGAGATACCAGCCGAGCGCGGCAAACAACACCGCCCCGTGAACGGCGCCTGATGCGGCCGTGTGCGGCGGGATGTTGAGGAACCAGATGTAGTCGGCGATCGTGCTCAGCGTGGCGAGCAGGATCGACCCGACCACCGCCGGACTCAACAACCAGCGCACGCGTTATCGCCCGGCGGCGGCGCGGCCGATCTTGATCGCTTCGTCGGCTTGCGGGCCGCTCATCAGCAGCGCGTTGAAGCCTTCCTTGACGCGCTGCTCGACGTCCGACGTGTTCGCCGTCAGCATGTTGGCGATCTTGACGCGCTTGGTCTCCACGAGGACTTGCTGCGTGCCGGCTTCCGCGCCCGCGCGCGCCGCGGCGCGATCGCCGCCGATCGCCTGGGCGAGGCTGCCGATGCCGCACGCGAGAATGCTGATGCCCTTCAGGTCGGCGATTTCTTTACGCTGCTCGATCGCCTTGGGATCTTCGAGCATCAACATCGCGATCTTGGTGCCCTTCGGATTCGATGGCGACCAGACGTTCGCCTTCGCGGCCGCGAAGAAACTCAGCGCGAGCTTCGCTTCCTCGAGATTGCGGATGTGCGGAATGGTGACGCCATCGGCGCCGGCATCGAAGATCTCCTTCACGCGCGCCTTGGTCGCGTCCGCGCCATCTTTCTCGATCGGCGGGATGCGGACGATCAGCGTCTTCTTGCTCGTCTTCTTGAGCCCCTCGCCATACGCCTTGACCGCGGCCGCATCGTACGCGCCTTCAAGATTCAGGAATACATAGTCATAGAGCGGATTCTCGGCGACCTTCTTCGCGCCCTCCGGCGTGTACTTGGGCGGCTGACCACGCTCCGCCTCGCTCGGCGCATACACACCGAACGCCGGCTTGCCGCTTTTCCATACGTCGAGGACTTGTGCATTCGCCGCGGACACTGCAACGAACACGAGAGAGAGACCGAGAAGGGCGCGTTTCATGTCGAGATGCTACTCGACCGCGCGCGTTGATCAAAATTCGGCCGCAGAGACGCAGAGACGCAGAGCTGAAGCGAGCGGCGTCGCCGGTCGTAGACCGGCGATTCAAGAGCAACGCAGGACGAATTCGAAAGACATTCGGATCGCGCGGTCTTTCGAATTCGCCCTGCGTTGCTCTTGGTGACGGGCCTTCGGCCCGCCGCCGCTCGCTGCAGGATTTGCGCCGCGCGTCATCTGTGAAATCTGCGCAATCTGTGGACCTGTATTTTTCTCGGCGTCTCTGCGTCTCTGTGGCAGTATTTGCCGCATGTCAGAGGCAAAAGGCGTTTCTAGACGTGACCTGCTGAAGCACGTCGGCGTGGCGGGCGCGGCGCTGACGATGCCCTCGATGCCCGCGCCGGCGCCGGATGTCGAACAGACGCGCGCGACGGCGACACATGCGGCACCGGTCGCCGCGCCGCGGCGGGAGCCGATCGAAAATATCACGGCCGCGGAAGCCGATCTGCTCGAAGCGATTTGCGCGCGCATCATTCCATCGGATGCGAATGGCCCGGGCGCGCGCGAGGCGCGGGCGGCTCACTATATTGATCGCGCGCTCGGCGGCGCGCTGAAGGAATCGCGCGAAGCCTATCGCGCCGGCTTCGACGCCTTCGATCGCTACTGCCGCTCATCGCGCGGCGCGGCGTTCACGTCCCTCTCCGAACGCGATCAGGATTCGGTCCTCATCGACGTCGAAACCGGATCGGCAACCGGCTTCCAAGGTTCATCGTCCGCCTTCTTCAACATGGTGCGCACGCACACGCTGCAAGGTACGTTCGGCGATCCGTACTACGGCGGCAACGCGAACTTCGTCGGCTGGGATTTAATCGGCTATCCCGGCATTCGACTGAACGTGGCGCCATCTGATCAAGCGCTAGGCGCGAAACTCACGCCAACGCATAAGTCCGCCTACGACAACGCGATGTTTACGAAGGCGCAAGCCGCAGGCCGCAAGCCGCAAGCCGACGAGGATCACACTCATGGCGACTAGGCTGAAAGACACGGACGTCGTCGTTGTCGGTCTCGGCGCCGCGGGCGGCGTCGCCGTCCTCCCTCTCGCGCAAGCCGGCATCGACGTCGTCGGCCTCGAAGCCGGCACGTGGCTCACCAAGCGCGACTTCGCGCCCGATGAGCTCCGCAACAACGTGCGCGACTGGCCGATGGCGGTGCAGAAAGCGCAGCACGAGGTCCCGACGCATCGCGTCAACGCCAAGGCGCCGACGACGAGAGCCGGCAGCCATCCGATGATGAACGCGGTTGGCGGCACGACGCTGCATTACTGGGCGCAAAGCTGGCGGCTCAATCCGTGGGACTTCAAGGTCGTGTCGGAAACGACCAAGCGCTACGGCGCGTCGCGCATCCCGAAAGGATCCACGGTCGAAGACTGGCCGTTCGGTTACGAGGAACTCGAGCCGTACTACGACCGCATCGAATACGAGATGGGCGTGTCGGGACAGGCCGGCAACATCAAGGGCACGCTCGATCAACGCGGCAACATCTTCGAAGGCCCGCGCAATCGTCCGTATCCGATGCCGCCGCTGCGCAGCACCGGTTTCATCGATCGGATGACGGAGGCTGCGCGTGGACTCGGGTGGCATCCATTCCCCGGACCGGCGCACATCAACTCGCGCCCGTATCAAAACCGATCCGCGTGCATGTATCACGGCTTCTGCAACAAGGGCGGCTGTCACGTCGATGCGAAGAACGGCCCGCACCTGACGACGATTCCGCGCGCGCAGGAGACGGGGCACTTGAAGGTCGTGACGCGCGCGCACGTGACGTCGATCGATACCGACGACAACGGCCGCGTCACCGGCGTCACCTACGTCACCGACGGCCAGGAATATTTCCAGCCTGCGAAGGTCGTGCTGCTTTCGAGCTACACCTACGAGAACTCACGCATCCTGTTGCTGTCGAAGTCGAAAGCATTTCCGAACGGGCTGTCGAACAATCACGGCCAGGTCGGTCGCCACTACATGAGCCACGGCCAGGGGGCTTCGGTCACGGCGCTCTTCCCGTTCAACATCAACGCATGGTACGGCCTGCCCGCGCAGGGCGTCGGGGTCGACAACTTCGCGGACGACAATTTCGATCACGGGTCTCACGACTTCATCGGCGGCGGCAATCTCTGGGTGATGTCCGATCGTCGCCCGATCGGCGCCGCGAGCATGGGCACATTCGGCAAGACGCCGTCATGGGGATCCGAGTGGAAGAAATTCGTGATGGAGAATGCGGATCGCACCAACACGTCGTACTTGCAGAAGACGACGCTGCCCTATGAAGGTAATTTCCTCGATCTCGATCCGGCCGTGAAGGATCCGCTCGGCTTCCAGGTGTGCCGCATTACCGCCGATTACCAAGACAACGAACGCAAAGTCGCCACGCTCGCGCAGGAAAAGATGACCGAGTGGTACAAGGCCGCGGGCGCGATCGCGACGCAGTCGAATCCGATCGGCACGATGGGCCCGACGACGCATGCGTATGGTGGAACGCGCATGGGCCGCAATCCCGAAACGAACGTCGTCAACGAATGGGGCTTCTCACACGAAGTGCCGAATCTTGGAATCCTCGGCGCGTCGGTGATGGGAACGAGCGGGGCGCGCAATCCCACGCTAACGGTGCAAGCGTTAGCGTGGAGGACTGCGGAATATCTGGCGAAGAACTGGAAGATCGTTACTGTTTAGGCGCCCGCTCGTAGATCGAGACGAGAGAGCCCTGGCCGATGATGTGCCCTTCCATGGCCTTCAGCAGATCGGCTTTGGTCAGGCCCTCGGCGAGCGGCAACTCCGCATCAAGCGCATAGACAGTAAATGTGTAGTGATGCGGTTTGCCCGGAGGCGGTGCGGGCCCGCGATAACCGGCGCGACGGAATCCTGACAAGCCCTGAATGACGCCGGCGACTTCCGCCGGTGCGGTCGGCGCGCTGAGCGTGGCATCCATCGGCAATTCCGCGGGCAGCCCCTTCGCGGTGCCGGGAATCTTGTAAACCACCCAGTGCACGAAATTCTGGCCGCCAAACTGCGCGTCCGGATCGTCCAGGATCAACGCGAACTGCTTGGTGGCTGCGGGTGCGCCGGTCCACATCAACGCGGGCGACACGTTCCGGCCGTCAGCGGTGTGATCCTTCGGAATGGTTTCGTTCGCTTTTAGCGTCGAGCTCGTGACGGTGATCGTCGCCGGGCTCTGAGCGGACGCGGCCGAAGCCACTCCCACCGCCAACGCCGCGGCATAGAAAACATGGGCTAGTCGCATCAATTCTCTCCGCCCTTGAGTATACTTTGCCGCTATGAATCGACTCAGCCGCACTGTTACGAAACTGGCCGTCGTGGCGTTGTTCGTTGGCGCCGCCACCGTCTCGATGCGAGGCCAATGGGCGCCGAAGCCCGGCGAGTGGCCGACGTACGGCGGCGACCTGGCGAGCACGCGCTATTCGCCGCTCGATCAGATCAACGCAACGAATTTCAACAAGCTGCAACTGGCGTTTCGCTTCAAGACCGAGAACCTCGGGCCGCGCCCGGAGTTCCAGTATCAAGCGACACCGTTGATGGTGAACGGCCGCTTGTTCACGACCGCCGGCACGCGTCGCGCGGTGGTGTCGCTCGACGCCGTCACCGGCGAAATGCTGTGGATGTACAGCATGAACGAAGGCAAGCGCGGTGAAGCCGCGCCGCGCCAGCTGTCTGGACGCGGCCTTGCCTACTGGAGCGACGGCAAGGAAGAGCGCATCGTTTACGTGACGCCGGGCTACATGATGGTCGCGCTCGATGCGAAGACCGGGCATCCCGTCGAGGGCTTCGGCACGCACGGTATCGTCGACCTCAAGACCGGTCTCGACCAGGAAGGCCTCGACCTGACGACCGCGGAGATCGGCCTGCACGCCGCGCCGATTATTTCGAAGGACGTGATCGTGATCGGCGCCGCGCATCGCGAAGGCGGCGCGCCGAAGAGCAAGACCAACGTCAAGGGCTACATCCGCGGCTTCGACGTCAAGACCGGCAAGCGCATCTGGATCTTCCACACCATCCCGCTGAAGGGTGAGGCCGGATTCGAAACGTGGGATCCGGATTCAACGACCTACACCGGTAACACCGGTGTGTGGGCGCAGATGAGCGCGGACGAAGAAGCCGGCATCGTGTACCTCCCCGTCGAACTTCCGACCGGCGATTACTACGGTGGTCATCGCCACGGCGCCGAGAAGGCGAAGGGCCCGGAAGCGAATCTCTACGGCGAGAGTCTCGTCGCGCTCGATGTGAAGACCGGCGCGAAGAAGTGGCACTACCAGTTGGTGCACCACGGCATGTGGGACTTCGATATTCCGTGCGCGCCGATCCTGATGGACCTGGTAGTCGACGGCAAGCCCGTCAAGGCGGTGGCGCAGCCGACGAAGCAGAACTGGCTGTACGTGTTCGATCGCATCACCGGCAAGCCGGTGTGGCCGATCGTCGAGAAGCCGGTCGAAAAGGGTGATGTGCCCGGCGAGTGGTATTCGGCGACGCAGCCGTTTGTGACGAAGCCGCCCGCGTTCGAACGCCAGGGTGTCACTGAAAACGATCTGATCGACTTCACGCCGGAGCTGCACGCCGAAGCGGTGAAGATCGCATCGATGTACAAGATGGGCCCGATCTTCACGCCGCCCGTCGTCAGCAAGTGGGAAGGTCCGCGCGGCACGCTGATCATTCCGGAAGTGACCGGCGGCGCGAACTGGCAGGGCGGATCGTTCGATCCGGAAACGAAGCGCTTCTACATCTTCACCAACGTCGCGATCGCGAACCTGAGCCTGCTGCCGCCCGAGAACAACGCGTCGGACATGCTCTACGTGCGCGGCAACGCGCGCAATCCGGCTCCGGCGCCTGCAGCGGGCGGTGCTGCCGGCGGCGGTGGTGGCGGCCTCAACGTTCGCGGCCTGCCTCTGATCAAGCCGCCCTACGGCACGATCACGGCGATCGACATGAACAAGGGCGAGCAGCTGTGGCGCATCGCGCACGGTGATACGCCGGACAACATCAAGAACAACCCGGCGTTGAAGGGCCTGACCATTCCGCGCACGGGCCGTCCGGGACGCATCGGCATCCTGACGACGAAGACGTTGTTGATTGCCGGCGAAGGCGGTTTCAACACGACGCCCGAGGGACGCGGCGCGTATCTGCGCGCGTATGACAAGGCGACGGGCGCGGACGCGGGTCAGGTGTTCATGCCGGCGCCGCAGACGGGATCGCCGATGACCTACATGATTGACGGCAAGCAGTACATCGCGGTCGCGGTCAGCGGTCCTGGATTCCCGGGTGAGTTGCTGGTTTACAAGCTTCCGAACTAGTAGCCGGTAGCCAGTAGCCGGTAGCCAGAAAGGCAAGAGTTCTTCTGGATACTGGCTACCGGATACTGGCTACTTCAAGCGAAGCTGCGTAATCTTCGACTGCTCTTCCGCCGCAATTCGAAGCTCCGTTGCGCGATCGTTGGACAAACGGTCGCGCAACATCTTCAGCATCTCCTCGGCACTCTTCCCCGTCGCACACACGATGAAGATGAATCCGAAGCGCGCGAGATAACGCTCGTTCTCTTCCGCGAGTGCGGCGAGGACATCCTCGCGTGCGGCGCCGACGGCAGCCTGCTCTTTCGACGACAGATCGTGCGTTGCCGGGAAACGCTTTTCGAGCGAGGCGCGATCGCCGATCTTCGGATGATGCGAGAAGGCCTCGAGCCAATCGTCTTCGCCGAGCGAGAACCATTCGGATCGCGCGAGGGATTGCAAGGCGTCGACGCTACCGAAAGGCCGGCGCGCCATCATCAGGTCGACCCAGCGGGAAGACCCGTTGGCACGCTGCAATATTTCGCGCGCGATTTCGGGCCGCGAATTATCGATCTGCTGCCAGAGTTCCATACACGCGCAGACGGCTGATGCCGCCATCGGGAAACATGTTCAATCGCACGTGCGAGAACGGTCCTGCGGCCTCGAGCTGCTTGCCGGCGAAGAAGTGTCGCTTGTTCGCCGACATCTTCGTCTCCGGCAGGATCGTCGACCACGGCAGGCCGGCGAGATTGCCGACGTGCACGTTCGGCGCGAAGCACCCCTCGAGCGACGCGCGATCCGGATAGTTGCCCTTGTAGTGATTGGTGTCGATCTCGATCTTCGAAATCATCCCGGGATGCCCGAGCCGCACGATCGCCCAATCGTGCGTGTGGCCGGGATCGCGATTGCGCTTGGTCTCCCAGCCATCGCCCATGTTTTTCGCGCGGCCCGGCATGATCAGCGCGCCCTTCGTTCCGTAGTGGGTATCGCTCGCGATCAGGAACAGTCCCCCGTTCTTGATCGATGCGAGATCGACGAGGCCCTTACCAGTCACGACGCTATCCCAATCAACCGCCACTTCGCCAAACACGCGCAAGCGGGCGACGCCGCCGTCCGGATAGATGCTCAAGCGCAAGTGCGTCCAGGCGCGGTGGTCGTTGATCGCGAGAAAGTTGTCGCCGTTGCCGCGCAACGCCGTCTTCTCGAGGATCGTCGTCCACGGCGCGCCCTCGGCCGCGTGCATCGACGGCCTGAGCCCGCGAGGCAGGTCAACCGCTTCGATCGAACAATGCGACGGGTAATTGCCGGTGAAGTGGCTGGTGTCGACGTTGACGCCATGCACCACGCCGCGCATCCCAAGCTGGACGATGCACCAGTCGTGGCCGGGGACGCGACGCCGCCGCGACTCCCAGCCGTCCATCCATTTGCCGCGCGTCGTGTATTTGTCGGGGATGAACACCGCCGGCCCGGCCTTGACGAGGTTCGATTTCGGCGCGAAGAAGTCGTCGTTGGCCGCGATGGCGCGGCCGCCGACTCTTTCGGACGCAAGGTCGGCGAGGTTGGTAAACTCAGGCGCTGAATTCATATGCTGATGGACACATCGTACGGCAAATCACGCATTCGATTGGTGCGCGTCACGCGCCACGGCGACCGTCACGAGGTGCGCGACTTTACCGTCGCAATCGCGTTCGAGGGCCGCTACGACACATCGTATACGGACGGCGACAATCGCGACGTGCTGCCGACGGACACGATGAAGAACACCGTTTACGCGCTGGCGGCGCGCGACGGCGTCGGCGAGCCGGAGACCTTCGCCGTCACCCTCGGCCAGCACTTCATCGATCGCAATCCCCAGCTCGATCGCGTCATCGTCGACATTCTCGATCACACCTGGGGCCGCATCCGCGTCGGCGATCGCGTTCATGGCCAGTCGTTCGTACGCGAGGGGCCAGAAACGCGAACCGCGCGTGTGGTGACGGATCGCAAAGGATCGTCGATCACCGCTGGCATCGCCGACCTGGTCATCATGAAGACGTCGCACTCCGCGTTCGAAGGATATCCGCGTGATGAGTTCACGACGCTGCCCGAGACCAAGGATCGACTGTTCGTCACTTCGCTGACGACGACGTGGACGTACTCTGATACGGAGATCGAGTTCGGCGCCCTGTTTCGCGGCGTGCGCACGGCGCTCCTCGAGTCCTTCGCGCAGCACGACAGCTTGTCAGTGCAGCACACGCTCTATGCAATGGGCCAGGTGGTGCTCGATACGATCGACGCCGTCGGCAGTATTCGTCTCGAGATGCCCAATCGTCATCACCTGCCGGTGGACCTGACGAAGTTCGGCATGGAGAATCGCAACGAGGTGTTCGTCGCGACGGAAGAACCCCACGGCCTGATCAAGGCGACCCTCTCGCGATAAACATGCGCACCTGGATCATCCGCAGCCAACGCGTCGTCTTGCCAGACGGCGTCCGGCCCGCGACGGTCATCGTCAACAACGGCAAGATCGTCGCGATCGGCGACCACACACAGGATTCAATGACCGGCGCGTCGTTGATCGACGCGCATTCGATGGTCGTGATGCCCGGACTGGTCGATACGCACGTGCACGTCAACGAACCCGGCCGGACCGACTGGGAAGGCTTCACGACGGCGACCCAAGCCGCAGCGGCGGGCGGCGTCACCACGCTGATCGACATGCCGCTCAACAGCATTCCGTCGACGAATAATGTGGCAGCACTCGAGAGCAAGCGAGCCGCGGCGAAGGGGCGCGTCCAGGTCGATGTTGGATTCTGGGGCGGCGTCGTTCCGGGCAACACCGCGGACATCGAGCCGCTCGCGAGTGCGGGTGTGCGCGGCTACAAATGTTTCCTGAGTCCTTCAGGCGTCGACGAATTCGAGAACGTTGCCGAGTCCGACTTACGCGACGCGATGCCCATCGTCGCCAACACGGGTTTGCCGCTGCTCGTCCACGCAGAGTGGCCGGCGCAACTGATCGAACCTGACAAGCACGCCGATCCGCGCAGCTACGCGACCTGGCTGCACAGCCGCCCGCCGCAAGCGGAACAGGCGGCGATCGACTTGATGATTTCGCTCGCCGCACGAACGGGCGCACACGTCCACATCGTGCATCTCGCTTCCGCGGATACGCTGCCATCGATCATCAAGGCGCGCCAAGACGGCGTGAAGCTGACCGTGGAGACGTGTCCGCATTATCTCGCCTTCTGCGCCGAGGAGATCCGCGACGGCGCCACCGCGTGGAAGTGTGCGCCGCCGATTCGCGAGCGCGATCATCGCGAGCGGCTGTGGCGCGCATTGAAGGACGGCCATATTGATCTGGTCGCGACGGACCACTCCCCTGCGCCGCCGGATCTCAAGCATTTCGACGATGGGAACTTCATTGCGGCGTGGGGCGGCATCGCCTCGCTGCAGGTTTCACTGCCCGTGATGTGGACCCACGCGCAGCGACGTGGCATTCCGATCGAGCGCGTGGTCGAGTGGATGTCGACTGCGCCGGCCCGCCTGGCCGGACTCGCGGATCGGAAAGGCGCGATCAAGGTGGGTCATGATGCGGACTTCGTCATCATGGACCCGGAGCGCGGGCTCACCGTCGATGCATCGCGCTTGTATCATCGCCACCCCGTGACGCCGTATGATGGCGCGCAGTTGCGAGGATTGGTGACGATGACGATGTTGCGCGGCGAAGTGGTTTACGAAAATGGAGAATGCATTGGTTCACCGGTCGGCCGCCTTCTTTAACTGCGGAACCGCGGAACGGCGGAACTCCGGAACCCGTCCTGTATGAGCGCGATCACGACGCATGTCCTCGATACCTCCAAGGGCCGCGCCGCCGGCGGCGTGCACGTCCTGCTCGAGATGCGGTCGGATAACGGTGACTGGCAGTCGATCAGCCGCGGATTGACGGATGCGGACGGGCGCCTTCGCACGCTGCTGCCGGAAGGCCAGCCGCTCACCGCTGGCGTGTATCGGCTGACGTTCGACGTGGCGCGCTATTTCGAATCGATTGGCGCGTCATCGTTCTATCCGGAAGTGGTCGTCATCTTCGAGACGCTGCCGGGTGAAAAGCACTATCACGTGCCGCTGCTGGTCTCGCCGTTCGGCTACAGCACGTATCGGGGGACATAACGGCTTGCGGCTTGCGGCTTGCGGCCTGCGAAATCCTAAATGTTGAAAGCGGCGAATCAGAAGTTAGCGAAGCTGTATCCGGGCGATCCAAACGGCCGGCAGCCCGTGCACACCTTTATCGGTGGCGCGGACACCTTCACCAGCGACTCCGCACAGCGCGCGGGCGCCCAAGCGCTCGATCTGATCAACAACTTTGCGCCGTCGGCGCAGTCGCTGGCGAAGATCCTCGACGTGCCCGCTGCGCATCCCGGGCTGGCCGAGGCGGTGCGCACGCGGGTGTTGGACAAACTGCGACGTGAGCCGATTGAAGACTACCGCCTGGATTTCGAAGACGGCTACGGTGTCCGACCCGACGCGGAAGAGGACGGTCACGCGGCATCGGCCGCGCGCGAAGTCGCCGCCGGCATGGCGGCGGGCACGCTGCCGCCGTTCATCGGCATCCGCATCAAACCGCTTTCGCGCGAAATGCAGGCACGCAGCCTCCGCACGCTCGACATTTTCGTAACGACTCTGGTCAAGACCGCCAAGCAGCTGCCGCCGCATTTCGCCGTCACCGCGACGAAAGTCATGACGCCTGCGCACGTCAGCGTGCTCGCGCAGAAGTGCACGTCGCTCGAGCGCAAGCTGCGGTTGAAACGGAACGCAATTCAGCTCGAGCTGATGATCGAAACGCCGCAGGCGATCGTGGCGGCGGACGGCAGCATCGCGCTGCCAGCCCTCGTCAAAGCCGGGCGCGGCCGCGTTCGTGGCGCGCATTTCGGCGTCTACGACTACACCGCGCTCTGCGGCATCACCGCCGCGTGGCAGCATCCGCGCCACCTCGCGTGCGACTTCGCTCGCGAGATGATGCGGCTCTCACTGGCGCAAACTGGCGTGATGCTCTCCGATGGATCGAGCAACATCCTGCCGATTCCGCCGCATGTGCAGACGGCGTGGAAGACGCACTTCGACGATGTGACGCATTCGCTGGTGAACGGGTTTTACCAGGGGTGGGATCTGCATCCTGGACATCTACCAACGCGCTATGCGGCGGTCTATGCCTTCTATCTTTCCGCTCGTCCGGCGGCGACGGCGCGGCTCAGCAACTTCTTCTCCAAGGCGGCGAAGGCCGGCGCGGCGTTTGACGATGCGGCCACGGGACAGGCGCTAGTGAACTTCTTCAACCGCGCGTTGAGCTGCGGAGCGATCACCATAGAAGAAGCGTTACAGACAGGGCTCGCGGCGTCTGAGTTCAACGGCCCGTCCTTCCGTCAGATCCTGTCCAGCCGATCGTAGTAACGGGACAGGTACACAACCAGTCAATTTCGCTGCATTTTCTGCAACGAAGTTGCTACTCACCTGATCAGAGCTTGACAACTTTCCACAGGCTGTTCATGGCCTGCCGGTTGCGTACTCGCACCGCCGGAGGTCCGTCATGCCGCGTAACTCGCGAAATCTGCCACCCGGAAGTGTCGTGCACGTCGTCAACAGAGGCAACGACAAGCGAGTGCTGTTTGCAAACCCGCAGGAATTCGAAGATTTCTTGCGACTAGTCGTATGGGTGAAGTCCCTGTGCCCGGTGCGAATAACTGCGTACTGCATCATGCGGAACCATTGGCATTTTGTCTTCTGGGTTGAAGTCGAATGGGACATCTCCTGTTTCCTGCATCGCCTCACCATGATCCACGCTAGACGCTGGAGACGAATCACCGACACGGTGGGCGAAGGCTGCGTATATCAAGGGCGCTTCAAGGCCTCGCAAATCTTCAGCGAACGCCACTACTACAACGTCCTTCGCTACGTTGAGCAAAACCCCCTTCGAGCGAACCTCGTTGGAGCTTGCCGGAATTGGCCTTGGTCGAGCCTCGCGGAAAGGCTCGGAAATGGGCGCGGCATTCTTGACCCGGACCCAGTTGGCGTTCCACTGGATTGGGAAACCCTAGTTGAGATGCCTCTGCACCAGGAAACCACCGACGAAATCCGCAACTCCCTGAGGCGTTATTGAGATTTTGCGATGAGAAGAATACGTGTGATCGCAATAAGGGACGCAAAATCTGGGGTTTGCGTACCTGTCCCGTTTTGGGAGTCCGACCCTATTTGACCGGGACCCAGAAGGACATCTTCACGAGGAAGATGTTGCTGCCCGGCGCCGTCACCGATCGAAAGGCATCGTCGATGCCGACGCGCGTGCCGAGCACTTCGCTGCCGAAGCGGTCCTGCTGCCACACCACGTAGAGCGTCGAGCCCGTTCGCCATTCCCAGCGGAGCACCACGTTGCTGCGGAACGACAGCGTGTTGAAGTCGCGATTGCGCAGAGTGAACGACTGGCCGTCGACGCTCACGACCTGGCTACCGTCAGGATTTACTGAGAGGATCGTGCCGTTGGTGCCGTACAGCAACCGGTCGCGGCTCGCGGGCTCGAGCAGCTCGCCGTAGTCGTAGTAATGCCCCGACGCTGAAAACGGTTCGGCGTAGACGTCCAGGTTTACATCCGGCTTCAACGTCAGCCCCAGCCGATATTCCATCGACATCGTGCTGCGATCGATAAACGCGAACACATAGCGGCGGTCGTACGTGACGGGACGGCCTCCCGGCAACGTGCTGACGTACTGCTGCGGCTCGGTGATGCGATCGTAAAACGGCGTCACTGAGAACTGCCACCGCGGCCCCGGACGCATCGAGAACATCCCCGTGATGCGCTTCACATCGGCGCCGTCGTCATTCCGCTGCAGGAACATCGAGCTGCTGATGCGCGTCCGCGAGCTGGCGCGGTTGCCGAAGCTGATGTTGGTCGAATAGCCAGGACCGCGCGCCATCAGCGGACCGCCGCGCGTCAGCGACACGCTGTTCGTCGCAAGGTCGCGCGAGACCTGGACCTGCGTCGTCCAGTAGTTCAACCACGTGACGTTCGCGGTGCCACGCACGCGGCCGGTCTGCATCAACCACCGCAGGGTCGCGTCGGTCATCGTATCGACCTGGAAGTAATAGTTCCGGAACACCTTGCCAGGCACGGTCTCGCGATACCGAAGATTCGCGTTCGTCATCCAGCCATCGGCGCCGTTCAACTGCGCGAAATCGTTGACCTCGAAATTCTCGGAGTCGATCTTGGTATTGCCGCCCCACAGCCAGTGACGGCCGCTGACCTTGTCGAAATTCAACTGCGCCGACCAACCGGCCAACGACGTCAATGTCGGATCGAGCGGCGAATACGTGCGATCGGGGCGCTGCGCATAATGCGCGCTCGAGCGCTGCACGAGCTCGACTGCCTTTTCAGTGCCGTCGAGCCACGAGCCGCCGCCAGACGCCTTGAACTCATACTTGCCGCCGTCGAAGCGCAGCAAGGTGTTGCCGCCCAGGCCGATCGCATTGCGCGTGTACAAATCCGCGAGCGCGCTGCCCTCCTCGAAATCGCGATGCACCACGTCGACGATGAAGCCGGCGGTGGATGCGAGCGGCCCGAACTCCTGCAGCATGCGCCCAACCATGTAATAGCCCTTCGGCGCGACGGGAATCGTGCGCTGTTCGCCGATGCCGGCGTTCGCGACACGCGCGTTCTCGTCGTTGGTCGCCGCGCCGATAAAGCCGATCGACGTCTTCGAGGGCAACCGGCCGGTCAGCTTTGCGGCCGCAAGAATCGTGTTCTGGTGCGGATAGTCGACGTAATCGCCGGTGGCCGGCCCGATCGGCGCGCGGCCGATGCGCCGCGAGTAGTAGAAGTTGGGATGCCCGATATTGAACAGCTGCGCGCTCTCGAGGAAGAACGGCCGCTTCTCGGGGAAGCGCGTCTCGAAGGCGGTGAGATTCACTTCAGCGGGATCAGCTTCTACCTGGCCGAAGTCGGGATTGATCGTCGCATCAAGCGTGAGATTCGGACCGAGGCCCATCTTCACGTCCGCGCCGACACGCCCTTCCAGATTCTTGCCGTCGTCGAAGGGATTGTTGAGATCGCGATCGCCGTTCATCGTGGATCCGCCGGCGATGTAGGGCGTGGCTTCGAGACGTCGCGGCGGCACGATACCGTTAACGCCGGTGACGTCGCCGAAGCGCGACGACCACGCGCGCACGGTGCGCGGGATCAGAATCCAGTAATCGGCCTCGTTCAGCGTCGGCCGGAACCGATAGAGATTCAGTCCCCACGTTTGATCGGTCTGCGGATTGAAGCGCAGCTGCGAAAACGGAATCCACAGCTCCGCGGTCCACTGATCGCTGGAAACATTCGTCTCCGCACGCCAGACAGGATCGAAGCCGGAGTCGTACGAACCCTCGTCGTCGCTGGAGTGGTATCGATCGATCCGGACGCCGGCCGCCGTGACGCCGAAGACGAATGCGGTGCGCCGGTCGAGGAACGTATCGAATGAGACGAGGATGTGCTCGGCCTGATCAGTGTTGTCGCGACGTCCGAGCGGCGCCTGGATCTTTCCGTCCGAGCTATGCATCCGCGCGCCGACGTAGAGCACGTTGTCGTCAAACGCGAGGCGCACCTCCATCGCGTCCGTGGGCTGGGCGCCTTCGGTCGGCTCTTTCTGAATGAAATCGGTGATCGGAGTAACGCGCTGCCAGACCTCTTCATCGAGGCGGCCATCGACCTTGATCGTCCCGTTCGGCACACGCGTCGCCGTCGCCTGCTTGCGATTCGCAGCCCCGGTGACGGGAGACTGTGCCGACGCCGCGGCCGCGAGCACGAGTAAAAACATGCCGCAGAGACGCAGAGACGCCGAGCGCAAGGCCCGCGGCTTCTCTGCGTCTCTGCGGCTAGATCTTTTTGACACGCCCGCCTTCGATGGCGAGGGCGGGCTCGAGCTTCGAGGTATCCGCAGCGTTCTCGACGCCGACGAGGATGTAGCCGTCCGAGACTTCGGGGTCGTACATCTTGCCACCGCGACTCGGAATACCCGCCGTCACCAGCAACGTGATGACCGTCGCGATGATCGCGCTCAGCATCGTCATCTCGAAAATGATGATCAAGTTCGTCCAGTTCGACACGATCGGCATGCCGCTCGTGACGATCGGCCACGACATCTGCGCGGCGCCGAGCAGGTAGTAGCTCAACACCATGCCAACCAGGCCCGCGCCGGCTGCGATCCACGGCATCGCCGTCTTCGCATCGCGGTGTCCGAACTCGAAGTGATCGAATGGCTCGCTGGAGATCACCGTGATGTCGACATCGGCCACGCCGGCGGCCCGCAGGTTCTCGACGGCATGCTGCGCGATGTGGGGATCGTTGTAGAGGCCGTAGATCGACTTCACGCCCCCTCCTCGTCCGTCAGCAGCTCGTCGTGAGTCAAGCGCGTCGACTGCAGCGCCAGCTCCGCGCGCGTCGATTCATCCATGCGCGACGACAAGCCCGCCTTCAATTCCCAGATCGAGATGATCGGCACAAATTTCGAGAACAGCGCGTAGAGCAGGATCATCGCGGCGAACGTGGCGGCCATGATCGTCATCTCGACCGGCCGCGGACCGTAGTTGCCCCACGAGTACGGCAACTGCTTCGTCGCAAGGCCGGGAACGATGATCAGGAAGCGCTCGAGCCACATGCCGATCAACACGGCAATCGACGCAACGACGCACCCGGAGATCGTCCGCAAACGCTTGATCGAGAGGATGCTGAACGGAATCACGAAATTACAGACGACCATCGTCCAGTAGAACGGCGCGAAGCGGCCGCGCTGTGTCGCCCAGAACACCGCCATCTCGTGCTCGTTGTTGCCGTACCAGGTGGTCAGGCGTTCATTGAAGACGAAGTACGCCCACAGCACGCTCATCAACAGCAGCAGCATGCCGAGATTCTCGAAGTGGAACGGCAGCAGGTACTTTTCGAGCTTCAGCGTGCTTCGAAGAACCGCCATCACGATGATCAGCGCGGCGATGCCGCTGAAGATCGCACCGGCGACGAAGTACGGCCCGAAGATCGTCGAGTGCCACATCGGCACGTTCGCCATCGAGAAGTCGAACGACACGATGGTGTGGACCGAGACGGCAACCGGCAGGATCGCGATCGCCATGATCTGCATCGCCGATTCGAGGCGATTCCACTGCTTCGTCGTACCCCGCCAGCCGAACGAGAAGAAGCCATACAACTTGCGGCGCCATCCCGTGGATCGATCGCGCACCAGCGCAAGATCGGGAATCATCGGCAGAAACAGGAACAGCACGCTGCCGGTGAGATAGGTGTTAATCGCGAAGAAGTCCCACGCCAGCGGCGAGCGGAAGTTCGGCCAGATCTCGCGCGCGCTGGGATACGGGAACAACCAGAACGCCAGCCACGGCCGCCCGAGGTGAATGATCGGGAACATCGCGCCGATCATCAGCGCGAAGACCGTGATTACTTCGGCGCAACGCGTGACGGGGCGCCGCCAGCCCGCATCGACGAGACGCAGGATCGCGGAGATCAACGTGCCGGCATGGCTGATGCCGATCCAGAAGACGAAGTTGACGAGATAGAACGCCCAGAACACGGGCCAACGAATGCCCGCCACGCCGATGCCGTTCCAGATCTGATACGCCCACGCCGCCGCGCCGCAGGCCACGACGGTGCCCGCCGCCAGGACGATGCCCCAGAACCACACGGAGCTGTGGAACAGCGGACGGACTAAGTCGTCTGCAATCGGCTTAGTAAGTGTCCGGTTCATGCCAGGTCTGCTTCTGGAGATAAGTGATCTTCGGCTCGGCGCCGAGATCGTCGAGGAGCTTGCTGCCACGCGGCGATTTCGCCAGCTTGGCGACGCGGCTTTCCGGATCGTTGAGGTCGCCGAACACGATCGCCGAGGTCGGGCACGATTGCGCGCATGCGGGCTGCAACACGCCGTCGACGAGCTCGCGATTGTCCTTCTTCGCTTCGACCTTCGCCGCCTTGATGCGCTGCACGCAGAAGGTGCACTTCTCCATCACGCCGACTTCGCGAATCGAGACGTCGGGATTGAGCTGCAGATGCAGCGGCTTCTCCCACTCTGGATTGAAGAAGTTGAAGAAGCGCACGTTATACATGCAGGCGTTGCCGCAGTAGCGCGTGCCGATGCAGCGGTTGTAGACCTGCGCGTTCAGTCCTTCTTCGGTGTGATGCGCGGCGTAGGTCGGACAGACCGCTTCGCACGGCGCGTTGTCGCACTGCTGGCAGAGGACGGGCCTGAACTTCACCGACACGTCGGGGAAATCGCCCTCGTAATAGCGCTCGACGCGCATCCAGTGCATCGCGCGTCCGCGCGCCGCCTGGCCGGCGCCGGCGGTCGGAATGTTGTTCTCGGCATGACACGCCACCACGCAGGCTTCGCAGCCCGTGCAGGTGTCGAGATTCACCGCCATGCCCCATCGATGCTTAGCGGCCATGCATCTCCTCGGGGCGCTCGCGGGTCGCGCCCGCGAACAGGATCAGGCTTTGATCGGGTCCGCCGACGCGCGTGATCTTGACGCGCGTTGCCGACCACGCCAGCGTGCCGGTCTCGGCGATCATCGCCGGCGCGAGAATCGAAATCGGGTTAACGCCGCGATTGGTCGCATAGCGCGTGAAGTTGGTGTGCCCGTTGCCGACCGGCATCGCCACCGCGTCCGGCGCAATGCCAGGATTCAGAAACGCCGGCGCGCGCACGCTGCCCTGCGTGGATGCAATCTCGATCACATCGCCTTGATGAATACCAAGCTCCTCGGCTTTCTTCGCGTTGATCTCGACCCAGCTGCACCACATGCCCGACGTCATCGGATCCGGCATCTCCTGCAGCCACGGCAGGTGCGCGCTCGAGCCGTCGTAGAGCGCCTGCGATGCGTAGGGCATGAAGTGGAAGGGATACTGGGACGCGTCGCCGTCAAAGACGGGATCGGTCCAAGCCAGAGGGCTTGGGGCTTGGGGCTTGGGGCTTGCGGTCTCGGGCTTGCGACTTGCGGCTTGCAGCCCTGAGGCCTGAGGCCCGAGGCCCGAGGCCTGTCCCAGGAATTCCTCGAATGTGTTGGGCATGCCCGCGACGGGTTTACTCAGAGCGCGGGTAACTTCAAGCAACACATCCGGCGTTGAGCGCGTGTCGTAGAGCGGCTTCATCACCGGCGCGAACTTGCGCGGCACCGCTTTCATCGAGCCGCTCTCCGGCGAAGACTCGACCCACGATTCGAGGAACGAGTGATCCGGGAGGATCAAATCCGCCAGTGCGCTCGTTTCGTCGACGAACGGCGCGAAGCTGACGATGAACGCCGAGCGCTTCAGTGCGTCGGCGACTTTCAGCGCCGACGGCGATCCGAATACCGGATTCACATCGTCGATCAACAACAGCTTCGGCGCATCGCCTTGCAGCAGCTCACTTAGATGTCGCGTCGGCACCGCGGCACCTTGCGCGAGGAACGACACACCGCCAGGCTGATTCACGCTCTTCGCAACGGCGTTCAATGTGTTGACCGCCTGAGCGTGGAAAAGACCGTTGGTATGCGCGAGCGGCGCGCCGCCGATGATCGCAACCGCCGGCGCGTTCGCGGCGAATTCCTTCGCGATGCGTTCGATCTTCGCGACCGGCACGCCGGTCTTCTCCGCCACCTTGTCCGGCGCGTAATCCAGCGTCGCCGCACTCTTGTCGGTGCCGAGCAGGCGCGCGAGCGCCAGCGCAAGCAAACCTTCAGTGCCCGGCTTGCAGGCGATGAATTCATCGGCGTTGGCCGCCGTCTGCGACAAACGCGCATCGACGTGCACGAACTTCGGCCGCGTGCCCGGATGCGATTTCATCCGCGCGTACGCCGCACTGTGTGCGACGGCCGAATTCCAGGTGCCGAGGAAATCGGCGCCGAACGAAATCACGTAGCGCGCGTTCTCGAGGTCGTAGGTCGGCAGCTGATGCGATCCGAAACTCGATGCGTTGGCCTGCCGCAACACGTCATCTGAGAACAGCTCGTGCGTCACCGGCGCCTTGGCGCCAAAGCGCTGCAGCAGATCGGCGATCAACTCCAACCGCCGGCCGCGGCGCGGCTTCGCAAGGAATGCAAGCGACGCCTGATCGTTCGCGGCGGCGAGCTCGTCCAACTTCGCCGTCAGCTGCTTGATCGCCTCGTCCCACGTGATCTCGGTGAATTCGCCGCTGCCCCGCTCACCAGTCCGCTTGCGCGGCTTGTCGAGGCGATCGGGGTGATACGTGACCTGCAGCGCCGCCTGTCCGCGCGCGCACAACTTGCCCTGGCTGATCGGATCGTCCGGATCGCCTTCGAGCTTCTTGACGAGGCCCATCCGCATCACGCCGGGTTTGCCGTCGCGGAACACTTCCGCATCGCCTTCCATCACGCGCGCGATTACACCGCAGCCCGCGCTGCACATCGGACAGATGCTCGGCTTCCAGGTGGCGACACCGGGAATGAGATCTTCTTCCGGAATGAAGCGGACGATCTGATTCTCGGGGTTGCCGCAGGCGCCAAGCGCCGCAGTGGTGCCCGTGATCGCCGTCAGTTTGATGAAGTTGCGGCGGTCCATTAGTAGTGGCACGTCAAGCAGTCGTTCGACGCCTGCTTGCTCTTGTGACAGTTGACGCAATACGCCATGTCGAGTTTGACGACACGCGTGGCGACGGTTTGCTCGGCGAGATTGCCGTGGCACGTCGAGCACTCGACCTTGGCGCGGATGTGCGGCGCGTGATCGAACCGCACGTGCGACTGCGGAACGAAGTCGTAGACGCGCTGCCACTGCAGGTCGGTCTTGGCTTCAGACATCTTGGTCAGCTGCTGAATCAACGGACGGTCGGTGGCGATCTGCGAGTGGCAGATCATGCACGTGTTGATGCTCGGCAGGCCGGCGACGGCGCCCTGCTCGACGCCGGTATGGCAGTCGGTGCACAGCACGCCCTTCGACAAATGAATCTTGTGCGAGAAATCAAAGGGCTGCTTCGGCTCGGGATGCGATCCGAAGAATTCCTTGATGGCCGATCCGGCCGAGGCATGCGCCGGCGTAAACACCGGCGACGTGCCCCAGCGAGATGGCTTTTGTGTGGCGCCCGAGGGCTGCCCCGGGCTCGCGAACTCACACGCGACCGTCGCGGTCAACAGGAACGCAGCGGCCAGCAGAAGAGCCGCGGTCCTACTTCGCAACACCACCGAGACTGCGGACGTAGTGCACCAGGTTCCACGTGTCGGTGTCGGAGATCTTGCCCTTCAGGCCTTTCATGTCGTACTTCGGCGGCGCGCCGTTCTGGATGATCCAGAAGATCTCGCCTTCGCTCGATCCGCGCGTCCATTCCTTGTCGGTGAGGTTCGACGGCTTCATGGTCTTCGGCGCCATCGTGCTGTCGCCCGCGCCAGTGTTGCCATGGCAGAAGCGGCAATATTTCTGGAACAACACCTTGCCCGCTTCGATCGCGGCGGGAGACGAGGGCACGGCGGCCTTCATGTTCTTGGCGTCGGCGGGCACCGCGGCGGGGCCGGCAGGCGCCTGCGCCTGCACGCTCGAAACCGTCATCGCTCCCCAGGCGAGAGCCACGCACACCATTAATCCGGACACACCACGCATACTGACGGTCTCCTTATTCACGCGAACTCGTGAGGAATCCCATCGATCGTGAGTGTCTCGATCGACGGCGCGGGAAGGATTTTCACACACCGTCCACCGGCTTGCAACCAAATGTCTCTTTATGGACCTATGCGCAAAAAGCAAAGGCTCGATGCGGAAAAGTCGAATGAGGCGCTATTTGAGGACGGTCGCCTTCACTTCGACCACCACCTTGCGGTCGCTGACCGGATCGGCCGCCTGCGAAATGATCAGCGGTTTGCCGCTTTGCAGCACCACGGTCAGACTCTGGTTGATCCCCGAGGGCCGCGCCTTGCCGTCCTCGCGCTCGATGCGCGTGGCGCCCGGCGGATTGTAGACGACCGTCAGCTCCAGCTGAACGGCGCCGTCGGTGGACACAAACGGCCGCGCGTCGACGTTGAGCTCCGCGACCAGGGCCGGTTCGCCCGTGGGCCGATAGGTCCCCGCGGACCGGATTTTTCCCCAGTTGCCGCTGGACGCGATCATCGACACGCTCTTCTTTTCCGGCGCGGCGGTGCCGACTTGATCGGTCAGCGTTAATTCGATCTGCACGTTCGTCAACGTGCGCACCCAGGGATATCTCGAACTCGGCTCTTCGGTCTTCGTCGTTGTGGTCGCCTTGGTCTGCCCCGCGCCAAGACCAGCGCCCGAGCCGGAGCCCGCTCCGGCAGCGGAACCAGCTCCGGCACCAGCCTGGTCGTTCTGCGCGAACGCCGGCGCGCTCGCGAGGAGCAGCGCCGACAGAATGAAACACAGCTTCTTCATACGATCTCCAGTCTCAACGTTGAACGGGGTCGAGCGACAAAGCCTCGACGGTCAAGGGCGCCGTCGCCAGCGGCTGTTCTTCAGGCAGGGACGGCGCAGCTAACGACGGCATCGACAGCGCGTCGACGACGGCGAGGGCCGGAAGGGCGCGCTCGAAGTCGGGGGCGGTCATTCGGACGTTCATACGATCGTTCATACGACCGTTCATACGACCGTTCATACGATCGTTCGGACGGACGTTCGTAGGAACGTTCGTAGGAACGTTTGCTTGAACGACTGTAGGAACGTTCGGTTGAACGTTCGGTTGAACGTTCGTAGGAACGATCGCAGGAACGTCCGTATGAACGAACGCCAAAATCGCCGCAGCGAGCGTTGCGGCCACGGGCGCGAGCAGCCACCAGAATCCCCTGCGTCGTTCTGGCAGCGAGTCCATGATCCGCGCTGCGAGCAAACGGTCGTCTTCGACCCGCGTCATCCGCTGCGCGACGGCATCAATCGCCTGATCCAAATCCATCTGCGCCTTCTGTGCCTTCTGCGTCGTCTGCGTCGTCTGCGCCGTCTGTGCCTTCTGCGTCGTCATCGCGGATCTCCGTGTCCCATCCGTTCGAGCTTCAGCCGGATCAGCCGGCGGGATTCCGACACGCGCCACTTGACCGTGCCGATCGGGATGCCGAGCATCGCGGCGATGTCTTCGTAACGGTGATCGCCGCTCGCGGCAAGAAGGAAGGGGTCGCGGAGCTTGCGTGGCAGCGCTTTCACGACCTGCGCGATCGCCTGCGCGAGCTCGCGAGAGATCAGCTGCGCGTCCGGCGTCGGTGCCGCGGCGGCAAATTCAATCGGGTGCTCATCCGGCACCGCAACGCCGAATCGCTCGAACCACGTTCGCAACGAGCGCCGGCGGTCGAGCGCCTTGCGCCAGACGATGCGCATGAACCAGCCGCGAAAGGCGGCGGGATCCTGCAACGCATCGAGCCGCGTCCACGCCGTCACCGACGCTTCCTGCACTGCCTCGTCCGCGTCGGTCGCCTGACCGACCGCCGCCAGCGCCACCCGGCGTGCCGCGGTCAGGTGATCCTCGAGCAACCGGCCGAACGCCGCGCGGTCGCCGGTTCTCGCAAGTGCAACGAGGCGAACGACTTCGGGGTTGCAGGCGGGCTGCGCGACCGCATCGTCCTCCCCTATCGTCATCAGCATCGGCAACGCGAGGTCGGCCGCGTTCAGGCTAGATAGCACGCTAGATAGACTCTGGCCGCACCCGCTCGGTTGGAGAATTGCTCGCAGGTATGATGGTTCTACATTGAGTTACCGCCGTGGGCTTGGGGCGGCATCAGCCGTTCTGGTGCTGGTAATTGGCCTGTCATACATGATCGCGGGGCTGGTGTCGGCACAGGCCCCGCCAATCACCGTGATCGCGCGCGAAGGCCGCAAGCCATTGCCCGTCACGTCGATCAATAACCAGGATTACGTCGCGGTCGACGACGTCAACGCGCAGTTCGGCACCACCGCGCGCGAAGATCGTCTCGCAGGCGGCTTGACGATCACCGCGCGCACGCGCACGATCGTCCTCACCGAAAATCAGAACGTCGTGTCGGTATCGGGGCGATTGGTAACGCTGCCCGCGCCGCCGGTGCGCCGCGATAACCGGTGGTTCGTGCCGGCGGACTTCCTGCCACGCGCGCTCTCCCCTGCGCTCGACCTGCGGATCGATTTCCGCCGCTCGGCGCGGCTGCTGATCGTCGGCGACCTGCGCGTGCCGCGCGTGGTGGCCCGCGTTGATGCCGGCGCGAACAACGTCGCCGTCACGTTCGACATCACGCCGAACACCGAAGCACGCGTCAACGCGCAGAACGGCCGGCTGATCGTGCAGTTCGACGCTGACGCGCTCGATCTCAGCATCCCGCTCGTACCGCCGCAGGGATTTATCACGGGCATCACACCTGGAGATACGCCGTCTACTGTGGCGATCACACTGGGGCCGCGCTACGCGTCGCATCGCGCGACGACCACGCAGCCGGATGCCGGATCGGGACGCCTCAGCATCGAGATTGTGCCGGCCACGACCGACATCGCTCCGGTGCCGCAGCAGCCGTCGCCGGCGCCGGACACGCGCGTCGTGATCCCGACGCAAGGGCCGTCGACGGGTCTACGCACCGTCGTGATCGATCCCGGTCACGGCGGCGAGGAGCTCGGAACGCAAGGTGCGAAAGGCACGCTCGAGAAAGAGATCACGCTCTCGGTCGCGCGGCGCCTGCGAACGCTGATCGAAACGCGGCTCGGTCTCAAGGTGTTCCTCACGCGAGACGACGACCGGACGATGACGCTGGATGAGCGATCGGCGTTCGCGAACAATCACAAGGCCGACGTCTTCCTCAGCATCCATGCGAACTCCGCGGTGCGACCGGCATTGAAAGGCGCGGAAGTGTATTACCTGACCGTCGAGCGCGCCGACGAAGAGGCGCGCAAGAAGGCGGAAGAAAATACGACCACGCTGCCGGCGCTCGGCGGCGGCAATCGCGCGATCGACTTGATCTTGTGGGAGACCGCGCAGGCGCGCTACCTCGAACAGTCGGCGACACTCGCCGGCATGATCGAGCAGGCGCTGCGGCCGAAGATCGAGATGAGCCCGCGCGCGATTCAGCAGGCGCCGTTCCGCGTGCTGGTCGGCGCCAACATGCCGGCGGCGCTCGTCGAGATCGGCTATCTCTCCAACGCCGACCAGGAAACGCAGCTCACCACCGCCGCCTACCAGGATCAGGTGGCCCAAGCCCTCCTCGACGCCCTCATCAAGTTCCGCGAGTTCCTTGAACACTAAGTTTCCTAGAGCATGCCGGCGCCGAAATATCGCATCAAGCTGAAGTCGCGCACGCCCGAGCAATGGGCGGCGATCGTCGTCATCGCGCTGGTGGCTGTCGCCTTCGGCGTCGCGGTGATGTACGGACTGAATCGCCTTTTGACGAAACCGGCCGGCGTCACCGCCGCGGTCGATCCCGCCGCAACACCGGGCGGCGCGGCAACACCCGCCGTGCCGAAGATCAAGGCGACGCTGTTCTTCCTTTCCGAAGATGGACTGCATCTGGTGCCGACGGAGCGCGAGGTGCCGCTCGCCGAAGGACCCGTCGCACAGGCGCGCTCGATTCTCGAAGCGCAGTTATCGGCCGAGGCGCCGGCGCCCCTCGTGTCGACAATCCCGAAAGGCGCGGTGCTGCGCGGCATCTACGTGTCGGATCGCAACGAAGTGTTCGTCGATCTCGAACCGACGATTCGCCACGCGGGCGGTGCGACCGAAGAATTAATGACGGTCTACACGATCGTCAACGCGGTGCTGACGAACCTGCCGGACCTGACGCAGGTGCAGATCCTGATCGGGGGCCAGGAGGTCGATACGCTCGCCGGGCACGTCGATCTACGACGCCCACTCAGGAAGAATGATTCGCTGATAGTCTCTAAGGAATGATCCGCCTCAACGATCGCTCGCCTGACGAATTGCGCCCCATCACCATCACGCCGAACTTCACGATTCATGCGGAAGGCTCGGTGCTGATCGCAGCGGGCAATACGAAAGTGATTTGCACCGCGAGCATCGAGGACAAGGTGCCGCCCTTCTTGCGCAACACCGGTAAGGGCTGGGTCACGGCGGAGTACGGCATGCTGCCGCGCGCCACGTCAACGCGCTCGGGCCGCGAAGCCGCCGCCGGCAAAGTTGGCGGCCGGACGATGGAGATTCAGCGGCTGATCGGCCGCTCGATGCGATCGGTGATCAAGCTCGAGCACCTGGGCGAGCGCACCGTGTGGCTCGATTGCGACGTGATCCAGGCCGATGGCGGCACGCGCTGCGCCTCGATCACCGGCGCGTTCGTCGCGCTCGTGATGGCGCTCGGCAAACTGAAGCAGGCCGATCAGATCAAGACCATCCCCGTATCCGATTACGTCGCCGCGGTCAGCGTTGGCATCGTCGGCGGCATGCCGCTGCTCGATCTCGCGTATGAAGAGGATTCGAAAGCCGACGTCGACATGAACATCGTCAAGACCAGCGACGGCCGCTTCATCGAGATCCAGGGCACGGCGGAAGCGGAGCCCTTCAGCACCGACGCGCTCCATGGCCTCCTCGCGCTCGCGGACAAGGGCATCAACGACCTGATCGCCAAGCAGCGCGAAGTGGTCGGCTCAATTCTCGGACGGTGACGGCGCAGAATCCCGGCGCCGCAGGGTCTTTCTTGACTCTCCTGATCGCGACGACGAATCCGAACAAAGTCCGCGAGATTCGTCCGCTCCTTGCCGACCTGCCGATCGAACTCGTGACGCTCGCGGATGTCGATCCAATTCCCGAGCCCGAAGAATCCGGCACGACCTTCTGGGAGAATGCGCGCATCAAGGCGCTCGCTTACTCGAAGGCGACGGGACTCACCGCGATCGCGGAAGATTCGGGCCTCGAGATCGATGCGATGAACGGCGAGCCGGGCGTTTATTCCGCACGCTTCATGGGCGCAGACACGCCCTATCCGGATCGCTTCGTCGAAATATTCCGACGCATCGGCACGGCCGATCGCGCGGCGCGATTCGTAACGGCGCTCGCCGTCGCGCGCGGCAATGAGATCCTGTTCGAATCGGAAACGTCGGTCGAAGGCACGATCGCATCGGCGCCGAGCGGCACGCACGGCTTCGGCTACGACCCGATCTTTTTCTACCCGCCGCTCAACGTCACGACCGCGCAACTTCCCGATCACGACAAGGCTGCGATCTCGCATCGTGCACGCGCTTTCCGCGATCTGCGCCGCTGGCTGCATTCAGAGTCGGCGACGAAGTTGTTGTCACCGACACCCAAACCGTAATTTCGACTCGTCTTTTCCGGGAAAAAGCGGCACGAATCCCCGCCTCTGCCGTTGGCATTGCTTTTTCAAACATCCAGTTTTGTTCCCCCGGACGCGGTTTTCGAGCGAAACGAGGCTGGCTATGAGATCACGGGACTGGATGCTCGCAATAGGCGCGATGGCGATCGTCGCGTTGGTTTTGCAGATGCAAGAGCGCATCGCCGCGCAGAGCCCGACCGGGATCGTCATTAGCGAGATCCGTTTTCACGGCACCGGCGCGGCACCCGCCAACGACGAATTCATCGAGCTGTTCAACACCAGCGCGACGGCCAGAAATATCAGCGGCTGGATGATTCGCTCGTCGAACAACAACACACCGCCGACGTTGCTGACCCGCCTCACGATCGCCAACGTCGTCCTGCAGCCGGGATGTTTTTTCCTGGCCGTTAACTCGCTCGGTTACAGCGGCACCATTGCCGGCGATCAGGCGTATTCGGTCGGTTTCGGCGACAACGGCGGCGTGGCGCTGACCGATGCGAACGGCATCATCATCGACCAGGTCGGCCTCGGCAGTGCGGCGGGCGCATACGGTGAAGGAACGCGTCTCGCCCAGCTGACGACGGACGTGGATCGCGGCTACGAGCGCAATGCGAGCGCGACACGGGGCTTCGCCGATAGCGACAACAACAGCGCGGACTTTCATCTTCAAACGCCAAGCAACCCGCAGAATTCGAGCACGACGTGCCTCACGGTTGGCGTAACGCCGCCGCCGGTGGTGCGCGTGCCGCATGAAATCCAGGGGAGTACGTCGGTATCCCCCATCGCGCTCGGGACAGTCGTCAACGTCCGCGGTGTCGTGACCGCACGCCGATCGAACGGCTTCTTCATTCAAACCGCGCCCGGCATGGAAGACGCGGACGCAACGACGTCCGAAGGTTTGTTCGTCTCGACGACCGGTGGCACGCTGGCCGCCGCGCAGGTTGGCCATCTCGTCACGGTGAGCGGTGCGGTCGCGGAACTCGTGCCCACCGGCGATCCGACCAGTCCGCCGTTGACCGCGCTGGCTTCGATCACAAGCGTATTGGACGAGGGCGCCGCGGCGCTGCCTGCGCCGTACGCATTGACGAGCGCTGATCTTTCTCCCGCGGGCACGCTCGATCAGCTCGAGCGTCTTGAAGGCATGCGCGTATCAGTCGCATCGTTGACGGCGGTCAGCGGCACGGACAGTAACGGTGCTTTCTTCGCGGTGATGAGCGGCCAGCCGCGTCCATTCCGTGAGCCGGGTGTGGAGAGCGGACATGCGGTGCTGCCGTGCGCGGTGGGACCGTGCAACATCCCGCGATTCGACGGCAATCCGGAACGCCTGCGCGTGGATTCCGACGGCCTCGAAGGCATCGCCGCCGTGAACGTGTCGACGGATGCGGTGATGGCGAACGTGGTCGGCCCGCTCGATTTCAGCGCGCGCGCCTACACCGTGCTTCCTGAATCCACGCTCGCGCCTTCTGGCGGCACGGCGCTGTTCGTCGCGCCGGATGCCGCGTTCGATCAGTTTACGGTCGCATCGTTCAACATGCAGCGCTTCGCCTCGCTCCCGCCGGCGGCGTATGCCACGCAGCTCGCGAAAGCGTCGCTGACGATCCGGGGCGTGATGAAGACGCCGGACATCATCGGGCTCCAGGGGGTTGAGAGCCTGGCGGTGTTGAGCGCGCTTGCCGGCAGGATCGATGCTGATGCATCAGCCGCGGGAGAGCCGGCGCCGCAATATGCCTCGTTCCTGTTCGACGGCTCGGATCCGGCTCACCTCAACGTCGCATTCCTCGTGAAGCAGCGCGGCAGCCGCGTCTCGATCTTCTCGGTCGATCAAATTGGCGCGCTTGCGGACTTCGAGCATCCGCCAGTTGCGCTGCGCGCGATGGTGGTCGGTCCATCCACGACGCTGGCGCAGACCGTCACGGTGATCGTCAACGACCTGGCTTCGCTGCTCAACGTGGATCAAGACAACAACGCCGGTCAGGCCGCGCGCGCCCGGCGACAGGTGCAGGCCGAGGCTGTCGCGAATTACATCCAGCAGCTGCAGAGCAATGATCCTAACGGAGCGATCGTGTCTCTCGGCGACTACAACGCGTTCAGCTTCAACGATGGCTACGCCGACCTGGTCGGCACGATCCGCGGTGTGCCGGCCTCGCCCGATCGCGTTGCGGTGGCGTCGTCCGATCTCGTGTCGCCGGACCTGACCAACGTCAGCGACTTCTCACCGGCGGCGCAGCGCTATTCGAGCATCTCGAACGGCAACGCGCAGGCGCTCGATCACATGCTCGTGAGCGCAAACCTGGTTCCGCAATTCGTCGGCCTCGCGCGTCCGCGCGTCAACGCCGATTTCCCAGAGGCGCTGCGCGCCGACGCCAACACGCCCAGCCGCTTGTCGGATCGCGACCCGATGGTGGCGTATTTCTCTTTCCCGCCGGACGTCAATGCGCCGGTGTTCGCGGCGGTTGATGATCAGGTCGCGGAAGCAACCGGACCGGATGGCGCGCTCGTGGCCTATCCGACGCCGACGGCGCACGACAACCTCGATCCTTCCGTCACGGTGACCTGCGATCCGGCTGCGAGCAGCCTGTTCGCACTCGGCAGCACGGCTGTCAACTGCTCGACGCACGATCTCGCAGGCAATGCTGCGTCTGTGTCATTCAGCGTGACGGTGCACGACACGACCGCGCCGGCACTGACCATTCCTGCCGACATCACGACCGAAGCATCTTCATCGGCGGGTCGAGCTGTATCGTTCTCAGTCTCGGCAACGGATGCGGTGACGGCGTCGCCGAACGTCACGTGCTCCGCCGTCAGCGGCACGGTGTTCCCGATCGGCACGACCAGCGTGCACTGCTCCGCTCAAGACGAGGCGGGCAATCTATCGAGTGCGTCATTCACCGTCACGGTGAGCGATGCGATCCCGCCGGTCTTGTCGCTGCCTCCACACCTGACCGTCGAAGCCGCATCGACGGCCGGCCAGTCCGTCTCGTTCGTGGCAACCGCGACTGACGCGGTGACCTCCTCACCGGAGGTAGCGTGCACGCCGGCATCCGGTAGCACGTTCCCAGTGGGCGACACGTTAGTGTCGTGCGTTGCCACGGACGCGGCCGGAAACAGCTCACAAGGATCGTTCACGGTCACCGTCACGTTGCCGGTGTTCGGCCGCATCGCGGGCATCGGCTCGGTCGTCGCCGGCGGCGCCCGAGTATCGTTCATGTTCGACGTGAGTGAGTCGCGGAACCTCGCCGAGCGAGGCTGGGTGGTGTTGCAGGTGCGCGATGGCCGCGGCCGCCCCGACCGCTACCTCTCCGCAACGGTCACCGACGTCACGCTGTCGAACAACGCGGGTTATCGCCCCGGATATTTCCCGCGAAGCGGCGTTGATACGGTGGTATTCAGCGGCGTCGGCGCGTTCAACGGCGTCGCGGGCTATCGCTACGAGATCACCGCGAGCGACCAGGGCGAGCCCGGGCCGCGCCACGACACATTCTCGCTGCGGCTCTATGCGCCGAATGGTGAGTTGGTGCAAAGCACGTCGGGCACGCTGCGCGACGGCAACATCCAGAGCGTGCGCTAACTCCGTCCGAGCACGCGCAGCTCGTGCTCGATCGTCTGCGCCATGCCTTCTTCGATGGGCCGTGCGGTGAAACCGATTTCACGCACGGCCTTTTCGTTCGATCCGAAATAGGTCGTGCCCGCAAGCACGCGCAACGCTTCGGGCGTGAACGCCGGCGGCAGTTTCCAGAACTCCTGGACGCCGGACATCAACGCGGCCATGCCGCGCATCATCGCGGGGCCCGGATGGAATACCGGGGCCCGAACCTTCGCGATCGACGCCGCCATCGCAAACGCGGCTTCGAACGTGTGTCGCGGACCCGTAATGATGTAGGTCTCGCCCGGTTTTCCTGCTTCCATCGCCTGGATGTGGCCGCGAGCCGTATCTTCAACGTGCGCCCAGCAGAACGCCGTTCTCGCCGGCGTCATCGGCAATCGTCCGCGCAACAGGTCGACGAGCGCGGTGTGCATGCCGCTCGTGTCCCCGGGGCCGTAGACGAGACCCGGCATGACGATGGTGAGCGGAAGACCGTCTTCCATCTTCGGGAGCGCCACGCGGTAATGCGCGATCCACTTGGTGCGGTCGTACTCACTCAGGTGATTGCCGTCGTAGCGATACGTCTCGTCCGGCACCGCGCCCTTGGTGTCTGAAAACACCGCCACGGTGCTGGTGTAGACGCCCCTCGGAATCTCGAGCGTGCGCATCGTCTTCAGGACGTTGCGGGTGCCGTCGACGTTGATTTGATCCGCGAGCGGCTCCTTGACGCCGACCTTGTACCACGCGGCAACGTGGAACACGCCGTCGACACCCGTCATCGGCGCCTTCAGCGTTTCGCGATCGGTGATGTCGCCGGCGTGAATTTCCACGCCGAGCGCCTTGAGCATGGCCGCGCGCTCAGGTGTTCGCACGAGCGCAACGACTTTGTGTCCCCGGCCGATCAGTTGCTTGACGATCTCGCCACCAATGAAGCCGGTGGCGCCGGTGACGAAATACTTCGCCATTGGTCATCGATTAGACACTGATTACTCGCCGATAACAATTGCCTCGTCGTGTTTGTGCGCAACTGCGTCAAGGCCCGCGATCAGATCCGCGATCAAGTCGTCGGCGTGCTCGATGCCCGGCGAGAGACGAATCAGCAAGTCAGACAAGCCGAGCGCCGCGCGCCGCTCGGCGGGAATCGACGCGTGCGTCATCCGTGCCGGATGACAGATCAACGACTTGACGCCGCCAAGACTCTCACCGAGCGCGAACAGCTGCCTGTTTGAAACAAATGCCGTGACGTCTGCGACATCGCCTCGCAATTCGAACGACACCATGCCGCCAAATCCCGGGTAATAGACGCGATCGACACTTGCATGACGGCGCAGCGCGTCGGCGATCTTCGCTGCGTTCTCTTGATGACGCTGGATGCGCAGCTCCAAGGTCTTCAGGCCGCGCAACGTCAGCCAGCAATCGAGCGGAGCCGGCACGGCGCCAATGGCGTTCTGCAGGAACTTGATCGGTTCGAACACGGCGGCATCGCGAGCGAGTGCGGCACCTTGGATCACATCGGAATGACCGGCCAGATATTTAGTCACACTGTGCACGACGATGTCGGCCCCGAGAGCGAAGGGCTGCTGCAACACCGGCGTCGCGAAGGTGTTGTCGACGACGACGAGCGCGCCTTTCGCATGCGCAATGTTCGCGATCGCCTGGATGTCGGACACGATCAAGCGCGGGTTCGTCGGCGATTCGAGCCAGACCAGTCGAGTACGGCCGGTGATGGCCGCGCTGACCGCATCAAGGTTCGACGTGTCGACCGGTGTGATCGTCAGGTCGAAACCGGCGAATACACGGTTCAACAGCCGGAACGTGCCGCCATACACATCCAGCGGCACGATGATCTGATCGTGTGGCCTCAGGTAGGCGTGCAGGATCGCGTGCTCAGCGGCGAGGCCGGATGCGAAGACCGCGCAGTGCTTGACGCCTTCGAGGTCGGCAAGCACGTCCTCCAGTCGCTGCCTTGTTGGATTGTTCGTGCGCGAATAGTCGAAGCCGAGGTTGACGCCGGGACTCTCCTGCTCGAACGTCGAGGTTTGATAGATCGGCGCGATCAATGCGCCGGTCGCCGGATCGCTTGGCTGTGCGGCGTGAATGGCTCGAGTGGCGAAGTGCATCACAACCTCCTGAACGCGGCGGCGTCGATCCGATGGGTGCCGGCAAGTTTCGCGATCGCCGCGTCGACGTCGCGACGCCCTTGCGGTCCGATCAACGCCCAGCGAGAGTTCGCCGATGCGTGATCAATCACGCTCTCGACAGGCAGCCCCACTGCGGAAATCAGGCTCGCCGCTGACGCGGCGCTTGGCAACACGCCTGGAAACGTGACGCGCAGGAACCACGATGTGGCCGGTGACGATGGAAATACCGGTCGCGGATCTGCCTGAGTTCGCTCGTACGGTTTCGCTTGATGCGATGCCGCCTCGATCGCATCGTCCAGCAGCGTCGCGGCGGTCACATCCGGGCCCGCGCCCGGTCCGCTGAAGAACAGATTCTTGACGTGGCGCCCATCGAGACGAATGCCGTTGAGCGCGCCGCCCAGCGACGCGAGGGGCTCGGTTGACGGCAGGAACGCCGGGCCGACGAACGCGCGCACACCGATGGTATCGCGCTCCGCCGACACGACTGCTTTGATCGTGCCGCCGATCGATCGCGCGGCGGCGAGATCATCAGCAGTGACGCGGCGGATGCCGGTCACGTCCAGCGCTTCACGCGACAAGCGTCCCCATCGAAACAACGACGTGAGCAGCAGCAATTTATCGGCGGCATCGAGACCATCGAGATCGCGCGACGGATCGGGCTCGGCGAAACCGAGCGCTTGCGCCCGCGCGAGAGCCTGATCGAACGTGGTCGAGGGCTCTGCCAGCGATGTCAGCAGGTAATTCGAGGTGCCGTTGACGATCGCCAGCACGCGATCCACCGATGACACCAGCGGCCGAGCCGCTAGCGTGCCGAGGAACGGCACCGCGGAGAGTGCCGTCGCTTCATAGCGAAAGGCCGCACCGGTTGATGCGGCGATCGATTCCAGCTGCTCGCCGTGGGCCGCGACCAGCGCCTTGTTCGCGGTGACGACGGATGTGCCGCGCCCGAGCAGTCGCGACACCAGCGTGCGTGCCGGCTCGATCGCATCGAGCGCTTCGACGACGACGTCGTATTGGCCGCGGAGGAAGGCCGCGGCATTCGACGTCAGCCGGAGCGACTTGGGACAGTCGCGCCACTTTGCGGCGTCCTTCACCAACGCCTGTTCGACCTGAAAACGTAAGCCAGCATGCGCGGTCGCGCCGCGATCCGCCGCAAGACGCGCGACGGCCTGCCCGACGTTCCCAAGGCCGAGGATGCCGATTCGAATGGTTCGAATCGCCGTGACCGGCGCGGGCTTCCGCGCGCGGATCCTCAACGGCCACGTCTCATGCTTCGCTCGATCAACTGTCCCGATTGCCACGACGCCTCCCTTATCTCTCCCACGCGGTCGCTCGAGCCCCATTGCTCGAGTGAAGGCGGGGGCGGGAATTAGCACCACGGCTCTTGCAGCCAG
>JADMIO010806449.1_pt1:55000-70651 | contig 70651 bp, 68 predicted proteins | sample 8958161 | NCBI WGS metagenome assembly JADMIO01 (sample SAMN16585339, study PRJNA669376) | soil metagenome | isolation source: Crop rotation soil | place: USA: Cullars Rotation, Alabama | collected 2011 | reverse complement strand
CGACAACTTGTCCACGTGGAATTCTAAGCTTAGGATCCCAATGTGCTGGAAAGTTTTGGTTGTTGACGAGCGTGCCGTTGCGGCTGCCGGCATCGCGGACCCACCAGGCGTCGTCTTCGTAGAGGACGATAGCGTGGACGCGCGAGGAAAGCGGGTCGGTGAGGATGATGGCGCAATCCAGGCCGCGGCCGATGCGATTCTGCTTGCCGGCGTCGAGCGGAAAGCTGGTTCCCGCCCGGTGGCCAGCCGTCATGTGGAGATATTGGTACACGCGCGGCTATGGTTCGGTTGGGATGATGACTTCGAGCGAGCTGCCGTCGCGGCAACGATAGGCAAAGAAATGTGTATCGAGTGTAAACACTTTTCGCCAGGAGCGAAGGTCGGCGACGGCGACCAGTGTCGCATCAGCCAAATCCATTGGAAGGTCCTGATATCGATCCATAAGGAAGTGCGACAACCGAGTTTCATCTGGCGTATGGTCGATCAATTGCAATAAGCCAGTCATCCATGATTGCCAGATGCGAGATTGAAAGCGAAAACCTCCACCCTGGCCAAGTAAATACACCGCTTCGGTGAAGCACGCCCAGGTAGTTGCAGTCGCCTCGTCGCGCAATTCGGCGAATACCCGTGAGCAATTCTGATGATGATGATCTTCGTGATCGTGAATGGCCACCAAGGGCCCGGTGTCGATCAAAATCATAAACTACCTTGTCGCCGCTTTTTCTCAAGTAATTCTGCAAAGCGGCGACCTGTGTCTTCGGACAGATTTATAGGTCCTTTCCGAGGCGTTTTGTCAGCCTCGATGGCCTCCAGATGTTCTTTCCAACGATCGTACATCGTCTGCGGTTCGGCGGCCTTGCCTTTAGAGTCCAGCGTTGGATTTTTGACGACAGATAGTTGCGATTCGATCAATTGAGCTGCCAAGGCGTTGGGCGTTGTTCCTCGTCGGACTGCCTCGTCAACAAGCGCGGTCTCAAGCTGGGGCGAAAGATCAATTGTCATGGCGACACCGCTGCGAGCAGAGAAGTTCGGCACCAGTCAACTTCAGTTTATTCCGCGCCGGCGGCCGCGACAATTGCAGCATTTTCACGCATCAAAATACAGGCAGAACTCATACGGATGCGGTCGGAGGCGGATGGCATCGATTTCGTGCTGCCGCTTGTGGGCGATCCAGGTGTCGATCACGTCGGTGGTGAAGACGTCGCCTTTGAGGAGGAAGTCGCAATCACGCTCAAGGGCTGTGAGGGCTTCGTCGAGCGTCGCGGGCGTTTTGCGGATCTCGGCGAGTTCTTCCGGCGGCAGCGAATAGAGGTCTTTGTCGATAGCCTGGCCGGGCGACAACTTGGTTTGGATGCCGTCGATGGCGGCCATGGTGATGGCGGCGAAGGCGAGATAGGGATTGCAGGTTGGGTCGGGGCAGCGGAACTCGATGCGTTTGGCCTTGGGGCTTTGGCTGTACATCGGGATGCGGCAGGCGGCGGAGCGATTGCGCTGCGAATAGACCAGGTTCACGGGAGCTTCGTAGCCGGGAACGAGCCGCTTGTAGCTGTTGGTGGTGGGGCTGGTGATCGCTAAGAGTGCTGGCGCGTGCCGCAGGACGCCGCCGATCGCGTATTGGGCGATGTCGGAGAGGCCCGCGTAGCCGCCACCGGCGAACAGTGGGTCTTCATCTCGCCAGAACGAGAAATGCACATGCATTCCGCTGCCGTTATCGCCGAAGAGCGGCTTGGGCATGAACGTGGCCGTTTGATTGTGTCTGCGGGCAACATTGCGGACGCAGTATTTATAGATTTGGAGCCAATCCGCCATTTTCACCAGCGGCTGAAAACGTAAATCGATCTCGCATTGGCCGCCGGAAGCGACTTCATGGTGGTGGGCCTCAACTTCCAGGCCACAATCGAGCATGGCCTGCATCATCTCGCTGCGGAGGTCCATCAATTGATCGGCCGGCGGACAGGGGAAATAGCCTTCCTTGTGGCGGAGCTTGTAGGCAAGACTCTTATCGCCGTCGCGGCCGCGGGCCCATTGGCCTTCGGCGCTATCGAGGTGATAGAACGACTCGTGCGCCGAAGACTCGAAGCGGGCGCTTTCGAAAACGAAGAACTCGGCCTCCGGACCGAAAAACGCCACATCGGCGATGCCCGTATGCTTCAAGTAATTGGCCGCTTTGGCGGCGATATGTCGCGGATCGCGGCTGTAGGGCTCGCCGGTGATCGGATCTTGAATATTGCACAAGAGCGCCAACGTCGGCGCCGCCGCGAACGGATCGATGAAGGCAGTCTCCGGCTGCGGCAGCACGAGCATGTCGCTTTCGTGAATTCCTTGCCAGCCGCGAATGCTGGAACCGTCGAAGCCGAGACCGTCTTCGAAGACGGTCTCATCAAGCTTGCCGACGGGGATGGTGAAATGCTGCGACGTGCCGAGGAGGTCGGTGAAGCGGAGATCGACGGCTTTGACGTCTTTTTCGCGGCAGAGGGCGAGAACTTCGCGAGGAGTCATGAGGGGGACAAGAGGTCAGAGGTCAGAAGTCAGAATGGCAAAAAAAGCGGGAGGCGATTAGCGCCTCCCGCTCGTCTCGTTCAATCGGCGTGGTGATAAAGACCACTTATTTATTTGCCTCTTACAGCTCCCGCCGGGCCGGCGGAACCTACTTGATGAAGAGCATTTCCTGGTATGTCGGCAGCGGCCAGAGATCGTCGGCAACGAGCCCTTCGAGCTTGTCGGCGAACTCGCGAACCTTGAGCATGCCGGGCACGACGTGGTGGGAAAAGTGTTTAGCCTCATCGAGCAGACCCCCGCCGTGATGGGCCAGCGATTTGTCGAGCGCGGCGGCGCTGTCTTGCAGGCCCTTCACGAGCTTAGTGATCTCGTCCAGCGTATCGGTGTCGAAAGTGTAGCCAAGCTGCTTGAGGTTGGTGCAGGTCGTAGCCAACTCGTTTTGATACCGCACGGCCGACGGGAAGATCATCGTGCGGGCGATTTCGACGACGAGCTTGGCTTCGGTCCCGACTGTTTTGATGTACTGCTCAAGATAGATGTCGTGACGGCTTTGGAGCTCGCGCGGCGAGAGCACGCCGTATTTATCGAGCAGTTGGGCGATCTCTGGTGCAGCGAGCACGGGGAGTGCATCGACGCAGGACTTCAGGTTCGGCAGGCCCCGCTTCTCGGCCTCGGCATGCCACTCGGCGGTGTAGTTGTCACCGTTGAAAATCACCGCGCCGTGCTTGGTGATGATTTCTTGCAGGATCTTCTGGGCGGCAGCCGGAAGCTTGCCCTGATCGCCACCGGTTGCCTTTTCGAGCTCCGTGGCGATGAAATCCACCGACTCTGCGACGATGGTATTGAGCGCCACGAGTGGGCCAGCCAGCGATTGGCTGCTGCCGACGGCGCGGAACTCGAACTTGTTCCCGGTGAAGGCGAAGGGACTCGTTCGGTTGCGGTCGCCAGCGTCCTTGGGCAGGACCGGCAACGTATCGACGCCAACTGTGAGCGTACCCTTGGCCTTGCTGGTCTTGGCGCCGCCGCCTTTGATCTGCTCGAAAACGTCCGTGAGCTGATCGCCGAGGAAGATCGAGATGATGGCCGGCGGGGCTTCGTTGGCGCCGAGACGATGATCGTTGTTCGCGGTCGCGACAACGGCTCGCAGCAGGTGAGCATATTTGTGCACCGCACGAATCACCGCACCGCAGAACAGCAGGAACTGCATGTTGTCGTGCGGTGTTTCGCCCGGCTCGAGCAAATTGCCCTGCGAACTGTTGCCGATCGACCAGTTAAGGTGTTTGCCGGAGCCGTTGATGCCGGCGAAGGGTTTTTCGTGCAGCAGGCATTCCATGCCGTACTTCTGGGCCACTTTTTTCAGCGTCAGCATGATGATCTGCTGATGGTCGGTGGCGATGTTGGCGTTCTCATAGACCGGCGCAATTTCATATTGGGCCGGGGCGACTTCGTTGTGCCGCGTTTTGACCGGAATACCCAGCTTGAACAGCTCGTGCTCCGTTTCGAGCATGCAGGCCAGCACGCGGTCTGGAATGACGCCGAAATACTGATCCTCGAATTCCTGACCCTTCGGCGGCTTGGCGCCAAACAGCGTTCGGCCGGCATTGAGCAGGTCGGGCCGCGAAAAGAAGAAGTTGCGGTCGATCAAGAAGTATTCTTGTTCCGGACCGGCAGAAGCCGAGACGTGCGTGATTTCTTTGTGGCCGAGGATTTTGAGCAGGCGCTGAGCCTGAACATTGACAGCCTTCATCGAACGCAGAAGCGGCGTCTTCTTATCCAGCGCTTCGCCGGTCCAGCTCACGAACGCTGTGGGAATGCAGAGCGTTGTGCCGTTGGGGTTTTCGAGAATGTACGCCGGGCTCGTCACGTCCCAGGCGGTGTAGCCGCGGGCTTCGAACGTGGCGCGAATGCCGCCGGAGGGAAAACTCGAGGCGTCGGGCTCGCCCTGCGCGAGCTGCGAGCCGGTGAATTCGGCGATCGCCCGGCCGTCAGCGGTGGGGCTTAAAAAGCTGTCGTGCTTTTCGGCGGTCAGGCCCGTGAGCGGCTGAAAAACGTGGGCGTAGTGCGTCGCGCCTTTTTCGATGGCCCATTCCTTCATCGCGGTGGCGACCACATCGGCCACCGTCGGGTCGAGCTTGGCCCCGGCCTCGATTGTTTTTTTGAGCGATTTGAAAACGGCCTTTGGAAGCCGCTTCTGCATTTCGCTCATCGAGAAGACATTAGCGCCGTATACGTCGTGCGACGAGAGCTCCTTGAAATTGAGCGGCGGAGCCGTCGGCTTGTAGTTCGTAACCGCCTTTATCGCCTCAAACCGAGCTGTACTGTGACCCACGGTAACACCACTCCTAGCCTAAAAGCCTGGGAACAAGAATTCTGATGGTGGCGGAGGACTTTTCCGCCCAAATCGCCCTTTGTAAAGCACGCAATGTGCCAAAACCGGCTGCGTTGCGCGATTTGACGGCCGCGGTGCAAAGCTAGCGGCCGTCAACGGTTACGTTTATTCGCTCCTAGAACACGGCGCGCGACATTGCTCGCGCGTGCTTGAATTGCAGGCAGCCTTGCCCAAACAACCAGCGAAACCCCGCTGGCAGTCTTGTTGATTACCAATCGTGATGATTGGATGCCGGCGCATTAGCGCCAGGATGCGAAGCGTGTTGTAAAGCGCTGCCGCTGCGTTGGCAAGCACCCACTACATCCACTCTTTGATTTCGCGGCCTTCGATGAGTCGAACGGGGCGTCCATCGGGAGCTTCGGCGATCAAATCTGTGGGGATGCCGAGCTTGGCATAGATTGTGGTCGCGATGTCCTCGGTGAGATATTCGTCTTTCGTAACAAAGCCGCCCTCGCTGTCGGTCGCGCCAATAACTGTGCCGCCAGGAATGCCAGCGCCGGCGGCTAGACAATAGCCCGCACTGGCCCAGTGGTCACGGCCGCTGGCGGCGTTGATTTGCGGCGTGCGGCCGAAATCGGTCAGCCAGATGACAAGCGTGGAGCTTAACAGGCCCCGCTGCTCCAAGTCGATCAGAAGTTGCGGCAGGCCTTGATCGACCCGGGGCATGAGCCGGTCTTTGAGGCCTTTGAAGTTGTTGGTGTGGGTATCCCAGCCGCCGTCGGTCACCGTGACAAACCGCACACCCGCTTCGATCAGCCGCCGGGCGAGCAAACAGCTCTGGCCAAATTTGTTTTTGCCATAAGCCTCGCGGAGCTTGTCATCTTCCTTGGCCAGATCGAACGCGCCCTTGGTTTCCGGGGCGGTAATCATGTTCAACGCTGTTTTGTAATTTTCATCGAGCGCCTCAAATGCCGCGGGTTGCAAATCACCTCGTCGCTGAAGTTTGTCGATTCGCGCCAAGACTTTTTTGCGGAATTCGATCCGCTCGGGCGTGATACCGGTGGGGGGTGTAATGTCGCGAACAACGAAGTTCGCGGCACTGGGGTCGGCGGCGATCTCAAACGGTCCATGTTCCAGGCCGAGAATGCCCGGCATTCCGCCGCCCATTCGCCGATCGATCTCTGTGCCCAGCTGGATGAACGGCGGCAGGGCCGATTTGAAGCCCAGGTGGTGGCTGACGACGGAGCCGTACGTCGGATAATGGACGGCCTGGCTCACGGGCCGGCCGGACATGGCGTATTGGTCCGCGTTGCCGTGGCTGCCGTTTTTCGGGTTCCAGCCGCGGAGCAGCGAAAAACGTTTGGCTTCTTTGGCGAACGTTGGGCAGATATCGGTGAATTGGATGCCGGGCAGGGCCGTGTCGATGACGCCGAACTCACCCTTCACGCTCGCGGATGCATCGGGCTTCGGATCGAACGTGTCATGGTGGCTCGTTCCGCCGCGGGTCCAAATCAGAATGCAATTTGCGCCGGTGCGAACGCCCGCGGCTGCCGCTCTTTTGGCTGCCAGCGCCATCGGTAGCGAAATGCCCAGGCCGGCGAGGGCGCCGATTTGCAAAAAACTTCGGCGGTTAACGCCATCGCAGTCGGTGGAACGACCGGTTACGAAGGTGAACATGGCAGAACTCCTGGCGGAGCTATAGGCAGGCAAATAAAGGCGGGAACTCGATATATATCGGGCCGCTGGCACGAACCCATCGAGCGCTACTTATCCTATCACAACTTTACAAACTACAAAATCGCAAGCACTGAGTCTGGATTAAAGCCATATCGGCATCAACCATTCAGAAGTCTCGCACAGAGGCATCTCACGCGTCCTGCAAAATCGCTTCGGCCGAATTTCGGCCGCAGGCGCCGATGACGCCACCGCCGGGGTGGCTGGCTGCGCCGCACAGATAGAGGCCGCGAATGGGGGTGCGGTGATCAGCCCAACCGGGAACTGGCCGCAGCGAAAATAGCGAGAGCGGCCCCATCGCGCCTTGCATGATGTTGCCGCCGGTGAGGCCGAGCAGGCGTTCGAGATCGAGCGGGCTAAGAACCTGGCGGTGCAAGATCGCTCCTGGTACGTTCGGCGCGTAGCGGGCGAGCAGCTCAAGGCAGCGGTCGCCAAAATCTTCCTTGATGTCGTCCCAACTTTTTCCATCGGCGAGCGTATAGGGAGCGTATTGGACGAAAATATTCATCACGTGCTGCCCGGCTGGCGCGACGGTGAGATCGACGCTGCTGGGAAGCGTGATTTCCAGGATTGGCTCGGTGCTGGGCCAGCCGTATTTGGCGTCGTCGAAGGCCCGCTCGATATAGTCCATCGTCGGGCTGATATGGATTGTGCCACGATGTTGCGGCCCGATGCCGTTACTCGGCAAGCAAGTAAACTGCGGCGGCTCGGAGAGGGCCAGGTTGATCTTGGCACTCGCCGATGCGTAGTCGATTTTTGCAATCGATTCGCGGAACGGTCGCGGTAGCTCGTCGGGCTGCAGTAATCGCTCAAACGTCTGGTGCGCGTCGATGCTGGAAGCGACGACTGGGGCTTCGAGCAGCGTGTCGTCCCACAAAACGACGCCCTTAACTTGACCGCGATCGACGATGATTCGCTTGACGGCCGATTCGCGGCGGACTTCGACGCCCAGATCCTCGCACGCGGCAGCCAGGGCGGTGGCCAAGGCCCCCATGCCACCTGCGACGTATCCCCAGACTCCGCGACGGCCGCCGGCTTCGCCCATCACATGATGGAGCAGGACATAGGCTGTGCCGGGATAGGACGGCGAGGCGAAGGCACCAATGACGGCGTCGGTGGCCAAAGTCGCCCGCAGTACTTCTGACTCGAACCACCGCTCCAAAATCGGCCGCGCGGCGCCGAGGAGCAGTTCCAGTGACTCCGGAATGTCGGCGCCGAGGGTGCCGAGCGTCCGATACAGCTCCATCATTCTGCCGGCATCTTTCAGTCGCTTGCCGACCCCGATTTTTCGCCAATCGCTTGGCAGCGGCAGGGGGTCGGGCGCCGGCTGAGATAGCAGCGGCTCGAGCGCCGCGGAAACGCGCTCTAGCAGCCGGTTGTAAGCTGGATATCGTTCGGCATCGCGACGGCTGAACTTCGCGATCTCACGGCAGGTCATCCGCTCGTCCGGGCCCATGAGCAGCGACCGGCCGTCGAGCAGAGGCGTGAAAGACGATGGATCGCGGGGCAAAATGTTGAGGCCATATTGCTTGAGCCGAAGGTCGCGGATGATTTCCGGCCGGAACAGGCTGATGACATAGGACGCGACTGAGATTTTAAAGCCCGGCCACAATTCTTCGGTCACCGAGCAGCCGCCGAGCACATGCCGCCGCTCTAGCACACAGACTTTTTTACCTGCTCGCGCCAAATATGCCGCGGCCACGAGGCCGTTGTGTCCGCCGCCGATGATTACGCAGTCAAATCGTTTGCTGATGTTGGCCATAAGCCGCAATGGTAGCCCGCGGCCCGATCGGCGGACAGTTTGGGTGGCATCGCAGCGACAAAGAGCCGCGGCGGGGCGCTAAATAGGGGGGACCCTCGGACCGAGAACTTGGGCTGCAGCGCTGGCCGATTGAAAATAGAGGCGTGTCGGGGGAGGGGCCATCAGACTTTCTACCACCGCTCCGCGTCGGCGCCGGTCCTCCCCCTTCGCCCGTCCCTCTGTGCGCCCAACCGCAGCTCTGCCAACGGACAGCGTTCCTTTGCTTATCATCGAACGAGCCCGCTATCATCGAGGACGGCAATAACTCGACGTTTTTCGGTCGCATGAGCGGAGGATGCCGTATGTTCCGAAAGCGGGCCATTTTTTTAGCCGGCAGTACACTCGTCATCGCGGCTGCAATTGGCTGGCTCTTCGCTCGATCGCTGCCGCGCGATCGAGTGCTCGTTAGGCGGTTTTCCTCGACGCGCTGGGCCCTGACCGCAAATATCAACCGCGATAAAGATGGCAAAGTGTACCGCGGCATATCAACGCCTGTTCGTCTTTATGACCGATTAAGGAGACGGGAAACAATCGAACTGATGGCAAAGGGTGATCCGTTCGACGTGCGTGACGGACCAGCGGCTGGGTTTTCTAGCGACGATTCACTGCTGGCTATCAGCGGCGTCGGCTTTGGCTTATACGCCCCCTCGGCTCTCGATATCTGGGACCTGAAAACGGGTAAAAAACTGACGAGCGTCGCAGCCCTTTGCAGAGACCTCGATGGAGATCCCGCATTTCGATTTTCTCCAGACAGTCGATTTATGGCGTATCGGTCAGCGACCGCCGATGACCTGCATGTATGGGATCGATCATGGAATCGAGACATTGCGGTTCCTCCTGGCCACGGTGAACCGGTGGCGTTTTCGCCGGATAGTCGATTCTTGGCTTACAACAAACAAGGCAATGTGACGGTGTGGGACCTGCAAGGCGGCATGGAAAAAAAACCGCTGGAATCGGACCAATTGCACGGCGCCACGGCCTTCAGTTGGTCGGCCGATTCGCAGAGCTTGGCATTTGCGGAGTATGCCACCAAAGCGAAACCACAAGAACAACTAATCAGAATTTGGAACCTGGAAAAAAACGAAACAAAGAATCTATGGAGTGCGTCGATCGTTCGCAGCCGCACTGGCTCGCATGTGCTAGGCGGAGAGCGCGTTGACAAGCTGCTGTTTTCACCTGATGGGCGTTACCTGGCATATCACGTTTACGTCGGCGAGAGCCAGGTCATTGATGTATCAAGCGATCCACCTCGGCAGATGACAAAGAAAATAAGCGACTTCGATTTTTTGTCCGAATGGAAAGTTTCGCAGTAGGGCGTCGGGTGACCGGCAATGGTGGGGGATGGTGCATGAACTGCGGTTGAATTGCCGGTGCGGGGGGCGGCGCGAGGGAGCGAGAATGCGCGAGAGAGTGCGATGGCTCGTTCAGGCACAGGCTCGCGAAGGACGTGGGACGCCCTGCGGCTTACTAACGGTTTGCCGGTTCAATCCGGCAATCTGCAATTGAGCGGAATATGAAGTTCAAGCTCTGGGCAATTACCGATGGTGATGCTCTGCCATGTCCATGAATGTGTCGGGAGTGGGGCCGAGCATCGGTGTCACGCAACCGGCAAAGAGCGATAGCAATACGGCGAGCAAAAGGATGATCCGCATGGGGGGCGGACCCTACCGCCTGGTGGAGGCTCAAGTCAATCGCAGTCAGATTACGAACCCGAGGGGTTACGGCAGCGTCGAACGGCCGCGAATCAGGCTGACCAAGAATAGCACGATAAAAACGAGAAACAGCACCCGTGCAATCCAGGCGGCCGTGCCCGCAACGACGCCCAAACCCAGGACGCCGGCGATTAACCCGATGATCAAAAAGATTAGCGCCCAGCTCAGCATGCTTCTGTCCTCCAGAACGAATTGCCGACCCAATTAACTTGCGAGTCTATCCGGCCAGCGATTTGACGGTGGCGATGTCTTGTTCGAGTTCTTCGACGCCGTAATGGATGGATATTCGCCGCTTGCCGAGTTCTTGTTGAAACACCGGTTGCGAGATGCCCGCGATTTTGGCGTCCTGGCCCATCGTTACCTTGTCGTCGGCGAAAAGGCCGATGGCGAGGTGCAGTGCCTCCCCTTGCGGAGTGATTTGGTTTTCGAGTTCGGCGGGGATGGTAATGGTCATGGTTGATAGGGCCTTACTGGGCGATTGTACCATGCAACGGAAGACTGAAGCCGGTTGCGCTTGCTGGCTGGAGATGGAGGCGAGTCGAGGGAGGGGCCAACAGGCCCCCGACCACCGCTGCGCGGCGGTGCCCGCCCTCCCACGGATGCCTCCTCCCGTCTTCGTCTCGTCTCCGTTTAGGGATTTTGCGGGTTGGGTGAATCGTTGTTGATGGGAATTCGCTGGGACTGGCCGACGCAGGCTTCCATAACAAAGCACGCCGAATCATTCTGCTGTAATCGCAAAGCGAAATTGGGCCAGAGGGAATTTTGGCACGCACGGTACTAGGCAAGCTTTCCCTCCCGGAGTTTGGCCTGGGTTTTCTTGGCTCAATCGTGCCAAAGCGGAAACAGATTTTCGATTGCGAACGGTGCATCCATGTTGAGCTTCTGGCGAAATTCCGGTTGTGTCCGTGGCCCGTCTCGTCACCATTCACGAGGCGACAGCCGGCGTTTGTTCGCCGAACCTCTCGAAGAGCGAACGCTCCTCGCAGGTTTGTCGGTCATTCAGTCCGGCGGGACAACGGTCGTGGGCGGGGCCGGAACTACCGACACGCTGACGGTCGCGCTGACCACAATGCCGGCTTTCAAAGTCGTCGTGGATGTCATCAGCAACGACAGGAGCTTAGCGCAAACCTCACCGAGCAGGCTGACATTCACACCCGCCAACTGGAACTTCCCACAGACGGTCACGGTAGCGGGCCAGAACGGACCGATCGGCAGCCCGAGCACAACGCTCACCGTTGCGGTGAACGACGCGCTATCCGATGTTCAGTACATTTTCGTGCCGGATCAGACAGTTGACGTCGCGGTGGTCCAAGACTTGACGGCACCGGGCACGCAAGGATCAGCCGTGCTGGTTCAGAACCCGAGCTTTCCCGGGACCGAGATGCTGGTCATTACGGGCACCGCCCGGAACGATCAAATTCAAGTCAATGCGCAGACCAGCGGCAACCTGGTGGTTCGGATCAATAATCGAACCATCGGCACATTTCCGCCCATCGGGATCAGCCTGATCACGGCTGACGGCCTGGCGGGCAACGACAATATCTCGATCGGCTCCCAGATCGGCATTCCAGCGGTCCTCAGCGGCGGCACGGGCAACGACCATCTCAGCAGCGGGGCTGGCGATGACATCCTGCACGGCGGTCCGGGGAACGACAAGTTGGAAGGCGGTAATGGTAATGACATCCTGACGGGAGACGCCGGCAACGACGTTTTGATCGGCGGCGCCGGCCTCGACATCCTCATTGGTGGACAAGGCAACGATAAACTGTATGGCGGCGCGGACGATGACATCCTGATCGGCGGCACGACGTTGTACGATCACAACGACATCGCATTGACGATGCTCCTCAATGAATGGACGTCCGGCCAGCCGTTCTCCGTGCGGGTCAATAATCTTCAATTCGGGACCGGCGACTACCTCGACGGCTCAGGCGTGTCGCTGTCGCGAGGGGCAACGGTTTTCATTTCGGGGAACGACATCCTGGATGGCGGCTTGGGGCAGAATCTGATCTTTCCGTCCAAAAAGAAGTAGGACCATCAGCAGGACCGCGGCGTCGCTGTGCTGTTCGTAGTGATCCCCGGCTGGATTCAGCCATGTGATGCGCCAAGCCTCGACGATCGGATCCCAGACGCGGAAACTGGCCCAGGCCCATTTTGACTCCTAAGCGAGCGGAAGCACTGGGCTTCGTGATCGAAGGCGATGATCTTGGGGATTGAGAATAATCTCCGGATCGTTTTCGATGTAAGTGGTTGCTCGGATGAAACTTATCGTTTGGGTGCCCTGGCGGCGCTAGTACTACTACTAGGGGTTTAGTAGAGGGTGGTAAGGTCCCACTTAAAACAGTTACTAAACGCGATTTGAAACGCGATTGAACGTCGGCTAATAACTAATACTTCAAAAAACTTTTCTGAGCGACCGTCGCAAGTTCTTGCGGCTGCAACCTTTTGGGTATTAGCCAGCGCTAATAATTGATTCCGTATTAGCGCTTGGCAATTGTTCGCGACGGCAGGCAGGAGCCTGGCGGATGTATGGCCTGTAAAAGCGAATTGTCAAAGAGTGGAGCCTGGCAGAGAGCTTGCGCCCCCTGCGACGGCAGGGCGGATTATACACGAGGGTTTTGGCGAAAACGGTGATTAGTGGACAAATGGTTCAATTTGCCGAGGCGCAAGCGCTTGATGCTGTGAGGGTTGGGGAAATTCTTGAGAAAATGGGACGACTTCGGGCTTTGTGTAGGTGCGGGATGGCAAATAGAGTTTGCTATATTTCAAACGCTTGTAATTCCCCTTAGGCGATTCTTCGGCTCGGCGTGGAAACGCGAAAGCACGCCGCCGACATTCATGCTTATTCACCACGTCACGGACGATCGCAATCGTGAGCGAGTATCAGTATTACGAGTTTGCGGCTGTCGATGAGCCGTTGACTGACAAGCAGATGGAGAAGTTACGGGCGATTTCGACGCGGGCGGAGATTACGCCCACGCGTCTTGTAAACGAGTATCAGTGGGGCAACTTCAAAGGCGATCCGCGGAAGCTGATTGTCGATTACTTCGATGCATTTCTGTACTACGCGAATTGGGGCACGCTGTGGTGCATGTTTCGGCTGCCGAAGGATGCGGTCGATGTGGCGGCGTTAAAGCGGTTTGATACGGTCGGCGCGATCGATGTTTGGACGAAAGGCAAATACGTCGTCGTTGATATTTGCCTGGACGATGATTCGGGTGATTACGATGTGCCATACGAGCAGACGCTCGGGGAGCTGCTTCCGATTCGCGTGCCATTGCTGGAAGGCGCGCTGGGGCCTCTGTACATTGCCTGGTTAGCGGCGGTCCAGCGGCATATCGTGGAGGATGATACGGTAGAGCCGTGCGACGCGGCGGATCTCGGTCCGCTGGATGCCGCCACACGGTCGTTGGCGAGATTTCTGTGCGTGAAAGACGAGCTGCTCAAGGCGGCGTATGGCTCTGTTTCGAAAAAGATCCGTATCGATAAGCCGAGTGATGTGGCGAAATGGGCCCGGACGCTGCCGCAAAAAGAAAAGGACGACTTTTTGGAGGCGTTTATTGCTGAGCCGGCCAATGTTGTCCGGTCGAAGGTTCTTAAGCGGTACCGCGCCATGCACCCCGGCGCAACGGATGACAAGAAATCAATTTTGAGGACAGCAGCACAACTTCGAGTGGCCGCGGATATTGATGGAAGCGTTGATTGATGCACTGGCCGCCGGGATGGCTGGCGGGTTGAAAATGGAGGCGTGTCGGGGGAAGGGCGACCACCGCTTCGCGGCTGTGGATCGCAGGCCCCAAGGCCCCTCCCCCGACGCCTCGTCCCGTCTTCCCCACTTCTCTGTTCGGAAGAGATTGGTGAGGGCCGCTGGCAGGTTTAGGCGGTCGGTGTCCCGGCCAGCCAATTTTCGAGAATCAATCTTGCATCGGCAACTGACGTGTACGGCTGATATAGTTTCATAAGTATGTCGGAGTTCGCTCGACATCGCTTTTAGTGTTTAGTTTTTTGAATAGCTGAGCGAGCGATCCCTGTTTCTTCAATGGACGGGGCGGTGGCGAGGGATCCGCACCGGGCGTTTCCTCCTTGAGCGCGGAGGCGCCGCCAGCGCGGTGCGCGGTGACAAAGCTTTCGATTTTCTCCTCGACAAATGCCTGGGGACCCGTAACCTCAAGTTCGGCTTCGCCAATTTTCACACGCATTGTGACGACAGCATCGCTCTTTTTTGTCATTTGATTTGCCTCGAATGAACATTGGTGCAATCTCGTTGTGAATTGTCGAACACGGCAAAGACAAGGACATCGCGTTGGTTTGCGGTATGATTATCCGTCCAAAGAACGGCATCTTCAAGCATTGCGCCTCCCCTACCGGGAAACTACGGGAGGAACATCAAATCTCGCCGCGGGCGAAAGCGCGCCCCGTTGGGGCTTGAGAAATCATCATGCGCCCCGTTACCCAGGGCGATGCCCTGGGCTGTCGAAGGTTGGCCCTTTGGGCCACAAGAGCTGGGGACTGTCGCAAATGTTTCGACGTCCGTTTCATCGATCAGGCGAGCGCCTCGGACATAATCGATTTTTGAGCCGGTCAAGTTTTTGCCGCAACGCGGCAACCTTCGATAGCCCAGGCCGGAGGCCTGGGTAGGCGTCGTGATGGACCAGATCGGAGCCCCAAGGGGGCGCAATTCGGGCGGCTTGAGATCGCGGCCGCGCCCGATCGTTGCAGTGATCAGTCCCAGACGTAGCGTTCGTCGATTTCGAGGTTGTGTTTGGCGCAGAGTTGGCGGAATTCGTCTTGGTAGTTGATGAGGCGGTGGTGTTCCTCTTGGTGCTGGATGTAGTGGATTACGTCGGGGCGCTTGGATTGGCTCACGGAGAAGACGCCGTAGCCGCTTTGCCAATGGAAATCATTCAGAGCTGGGTCCTTGGTTTTAAGCCATTTGGAGGTGCTGGTTTTTAGTTCTTGGATGAGATCGGCGATGGTGATTTTGCGGGAGAGGTTGCAGAGGATGTGGATGTGGTCTGCAACGGAGTTGATGGCGAGCGAAGGGGAGTCGAGGGATTGGAGAACGGTGAGGGAGTAGGCGTGGAGTTCGTTGCGAATGGATTTGTCTTTGAGGAAGGGTTGGCGGTGTTTCGTCGAGAAAACGATATGGATAAGGACGTTGGCGAGGGATTGGGGCATGGTGGGACGCCATGGGGGTTGTGCGACATCATAATTCGGATTGATTGTGGTTTGACGCAGGCGCGATGAATGAACGGCCCGCCAGAAGCGCGCCCCGTTGGGGCTTCGGGGATTCTGCTCGCCGTTTACCCAGGGCGATGACCTTTGAACCCAGGGCGATGCCCTGGGCTATCGAAGGTTGGCCCGTTGGGCCACAAGACGACGGATGGGCGCTGCCAAGAAATAAAAAACCCCTGCCAGGCAATGGTGGGCCTGGCAGGGGTCTTATCAATTCAATCCGGTAGTTTGCTGGCCTACGATCTGTTGGACCGTATAAGTCAGCGACCTCTCATCTGTCGCGTTTGATTTCAGGTGGGACAGGCCAGAGGCCTATCCTACGAGTTGCCAAACGATTCTTG
>JADMIO010806449.1_pt1:0-52500 | contig 70651 bp, 68 predicted proteins | sample 8958161 | NCBI WGS metagenome assembly JADMIO01 (sample SAMN16585339, study PRJNA669376) | soil metagenome | isolation source: Crop rotation soil | place: USA: Cullars Rotation, Alabama | collected 2011 | reverse complement strand
GTAGTATTGGGGCCAGGGAATCTCTTTGTCCTCGACGAACTTTTTCAGCTTGTCGAGACCGTCTCCCGGCTGATCGAGACTAATGCCGATGAACTCGACGCCTTGATCGTGGAACTTCGCATAGAGCTCTTTCATGTGCGGCATCTCGGCAACACAGGGGCCGCACCAGGTGGCCCAGAAATCAATCACGACCACTTTGCCCTGTAAGCCTTTGATTGAAACGGGCTTGTCGGTGATCGCGTCGGTGAAGGCGAGATCGAACGGCTTGCCGATGCCTTCGACCTGGCGGATTTGGCCTTCGGCGGATTTGGCGGTTTGCGAGCCGGGATATTCCGCAATGATGCGCCGATAGATCGCGAGTTGCTTGTCTTTGTCCGTGTCGCGCATGGCTGTGATCGCGAGCAATTGCGGGCTCAATTCGTTTTTGGGATTGGCGCGAACAAAATCCTCGACCTGGTCCATTGCGGTGCGGTATTCGGCGCTTTGTAGCTGTTGTGCCAGACGCATGGCCATAAGCGGCACGGCGCGGGGATGATCTGGATGCGCCTTGTACAGCTCTTCAGCCAGCGCCCATTGCTTTTGCATCACTTTCGCGCGCTCGTTAATGTAATCGCGAATGTAATCCTGGTCCTTCGTCTTGGTCGCGTCGACCGCAGGCATCTTGATGGCGCTGTAGTCCTTCAAGATTTCGTCCGCAGTGCGCGGCTCCTCGGCCGCAAGCGACGAACAGACAGTGACGAGCAGAAGAAGCGCGAGCTGCAAAGCCGTTTTCATGGCTGGCCTCAAAGGGTGAAAAAAAGAACCAACCGACGCTCTCTTTGTAGGACTTGGCTCGCGATAGTCAAGCAAATGTCATGCGAAATTGGCAGGAGTGCAAAGTAGCGGAACTCGTAAGAGTTCCGTCCAGCGCTAGGGAGCCGGGAGTCGATTGCGGTTAACCCGATCCATTGAACATCGTTTTCGCAATCGACTACCGATCCCTTCACTACTTGCCGAAACGTCGTAATCCATTTGTATTTGCCCGCTTTCCGCGATATATTCGCTGATTGGCCGTCAAGCTGCGTCAAAGTTCGCCACAGCAGCCTTCTTTGCCGCGCAAAACGATCTGGCAGCCTACTTGCCTTGGGGGCAATCTCATCTCAGGCTAGCCAAAACGGCCGACAGAACAGGAGCAGGAACATGAAGCGCTTTTCTGACAGCCCCGCGTCACGCAGCCGCGGTTTCACGCTCGTTGAGCTTCTCGTTGTGATCGCCATTATCGGCACACTGGTGGCGCTGCTTTTGCCTGCGGTGCAAGGCGCCCGCGAATCGGCACGCAAAACAAGCTGCAGCAACAACATGCACAATCTGGCCATCGCCGCGCAGCAGTATGAGACAAATATGGGGAGTTATCCCTCCGGCTGGATCTGTACGGTTGATCCGAGCACGGGTGGCGCGATGGGCTACGCGGAAGGCTGGGGTTGGGGCGCGCTGTTGCTGCCCTTCCTCGATCAAGCACAATTGCACAAGCAATTGGGCATCACAGGCAATGCTCAATACGTCGTCACCGACAGCTCCGGCAATCAAACAGCCGTGGCTCTGGGCAACCATTCAAGCTTGTGGATTCGACTGCAAGACGTCCCCACGGAGGCCGGCGCGAATGGCGGAAGCTCGGCTTTGATGAAGAGTCTCACCGAGTCAACCTTGAAGATTTTCATGTGCGCCAGCGACTCGGGTTTTCAAGGGCGTGGACAGGTCGATCAATGGCGGCAGTTTGAATCACCTGGCGCGGGAAGCGGTTCCTCGGGCGCATTTCCCGCGGGGGTCAGCAACTATATTGGCGTGGCGGGCCACCGTTTCGTGAGCGGCAACACGAAGAACACGGGAATTTTTTACGGCAATAGTTACGTTCGCAGCGCGGACATACTCGATGGATCGAGCAACACGGCGATGTTCGGCGAGCGGGATACTCTGTATTGCCATTCGGGCACTTGGGTCGGAGTTTTGAATCCAGCCGGAGTGCCAGTTCCCTCCGGAGGACAAGCGGTAAATACCGGCGGTTTTGCGATGGTCGCTGGTTACTCTTATCCGAAACTGAATATACCGACGCCGCTGGGAACAACGTCGAACGTAGATATCCAATCGATGTCTTCCAATTACGACGGCTGCGGAGCGGGCTTCAGCAGTAATCATCCTGGCGGCGCCAATTTTGCCTTTGCAGACGGTTCGGTGCGGTTCGTGCTAAATGGTGTCAATTGGAACTATTACCCGAAGTCTGGCCCACCTCCTCTCAGCAACCCTCCCACGGATACCATGAACCACCGGAACACAACGAATGGGGTCTATCAGGCGATGATGAGCATTAGCGATAAGATCCCGATCACCGCGCCGTAGCTCGTATTTGGCCTCAGCGGACTTTTGCCAAAAGGCTACTTGTATCAGCAGCCGCTTATCCTATCCTCTTTGCAAGCGTTCTCTTGGTAAGCGCGAACTGCATCATTTCGTTGTCAGAGAGATATGGGTCGAGCATCATTGCACTTGATCGTGAACAGCCTGTTTGTTGCCGGCTGTGTGCTGACTGTCTCCGGTTGTAGCGGCCGGCCAAAGAACGTGGCCAAAAAGGTATCCGGCACCGTAACACTCGGCGGTCAGCCGCTGGCCGATGCGCTCGTTACTTTCGCGCCGTCCAGTGGCAATAGTTCGGCCAGCAGAACGGACGCTCAAGGGCATTACAACTTGATTTATGCGGGGCAGGGCAAGCGCCGCATTGAAGGCGCCGTAATCGGCGAGCATCGCGTTTACATCAGCACGTTTCAATTTGGCGATGCTAGTGCCAAGCCACCGAAACCGGACGTTGCGGAAAAAGTCCCTTACAAATACAGGCAAGACGAAGGCGCGCTAACCGCCACGGTTAAGGCCGGCGCAAATGTGATTGATTTCCAGCTCGAGCCCGGGCCCGTCGAGCCGCCGCAGCCGAAGGGAAAAACGAAGGCGAAGGCGAAGGGGAAGTGAGAACTGAAGGATGAGGGATGAATGCTGAAGGATGAAATTAGCACTTACAGCTCGACGCCTTAGGCAAGGACACGGCTCTATCGTCGTTGGTCTTCCTCCAGATTATTGACCTTGGTTGCTGCCCGCTTTTTTCCTTGTCTGCTGATCACTGTCCGCTGCCCCATGCCAATTTCTTCGCGCTCCCTGATTCAGCTTTGCCATCGCGTTGGCATAGCCGTGCGCTCTGGCGTCGATGCGCGGCGGATTTGGGAGACGGAAGAGCGGCATGCGATGGGGCCGCTCAAGACCGCTGTGGGGCGGATTCGCGAGAAGGTCGCCGCCGGCGGGACGGTGGCAGAAGGGATGCTGGAGTCGGACGGTTATTTTCCTCCGATGTTTGTGCAGATGGTGGCGATTGGCGAACACACGGGAAGACTTGACGAGGTTCTCAAGCGGTTAGGCGAGCACTACGAGCATCTGGCGGTGATGCAGCGGAATTTTTTGATCGGCATCGCCTGGCCGGCGTTTGAACTGGTGTTTGCGGTCGGGATTATTGGCGCAGTGATCTTCATCACGGGCATCATTAGCGCAGCGAGCGGCGGCGCCGCGCCGGACGTGCTGGGCTGGGGCCTGGTGGGCACCGGCGGCGCCATCACCTGGTTCGCGTTTTGTGGTCTGGTTGCCGGTGGCATTGGCCTGTTTGCTTATGCCCTGATTCGCGGCTGGATGGGGCCGCAGCCGATGCTCGTCGCGATGCGAATTCCCGTGCTGGGAAAGTGCCTGGAATCGCTGGCGCTGGCGCGTCTGACGTGGTCGCTGGCAATTGCGCTGGAGAGCGGCATGGATGCCCGCCGCGCGGTGACACTGTCGATCAAGTCGGCGCAGAATCCGTACTACGAATCGTCGCTGCCGCTGGTGGCTGCCGCCGTTCGGGCCAACAAGCAGTTTCACGAGAGCTTTGCCGACGGCCGCGTCTTTCCGAGCGAATTTTTGCAGCAAATCGAAGTCGCCGAGATGGCCGGAGCGACGAATGAGGCGCTGTTGCGGCTGGCGCAGGAGTACGACGAGCGAGCCAAATCAGCGATGCGCGTGCTAACGGGCATTTGCACCGTGCTGGTGATGATGCTCGTGTTTGGCGTCATCATCTTTGCAATCTTCTCGCTGTTTTATAACGCGTATTACAAGCCGCTGAACGACATTTTGAATGCGACGCAGTCGGGGAAGTTTTGATTGTCACTCGCCAGCTTTGCCGAGGCTGGCGAGGAGCTCGCCCATTTCGCCGGCGGCATGAAGCTCGTTTTGCTGGCGGGCGATTTCGATCCCGTCGCGGAGCATCGTGCGAGCTTCAGCGATACGGTCGAGCTTGACCAAAAGCTGCGCACCACGGAAAAACGCGTGAACATGCGGTGGCTGATCGGCGCTGAGGCCGCGGAGAAGCGCGAGGCTTTCTTCGGAGCGATCTTCGTTGTCGTATTCGCAGGCGAGACTGTACCGCAGGAACTGGTCCTGTGGCTCTTCCTTGAGCATCGCTTCGATTTTTTCACGGCGGGAAGACATACGAGTCAATTGTAGGGTGGGACCAGCTCGCGAAGCGAGCGCCGGCCCACCAGTCACGTTTGTTTTCAAATTATGGTGGGCCGTCGGCCGCTGCGCGGCCTTGTCCCACCCTACTTGTGCTTCGCCAGCAGCAGCGGGCCGCCATAGAGCGCCGCGGTGCCGAGCTCTTCCTCGATGCGGAGGAGCTGGTTGTATTTGGCCATGCGGTCGGTACGCGAAGCGGAGCCGGTTTTGATCTGGCCGGTATTCATGGCGACGGCCAAGTCGGCGATCGTTGCGTCCTCGGTTTCGCCGCTGCGATGGCTCGAAATGCTCGTGTAGCCGTTGCGATGTGCGAGGTGAATGGCGGAAATCGTCTCGCTCAATGTGCCGATCTGATTGACCTTGATGAGGATGCTATTGGCGATGTGCTCGTCGATACCGCGCTGCAGCCGCTCGGTATTGGTGACGAACAGGTCGTCGCCGACAAGCTGGACTTTGTCGCCAAGCTTTTTGGTCAGCATTTTCCAGCCTTCCCAGTCGTCCTCGGAACAGCCGTCTTCGATGGAGATGATCGGATAGTTCGCGCACCAGCTCGCCCAGAGATCGACGATCTCGCCGGCCGAGATCTGCTTGCCGTCGATCTCATAGGTCTTCTTTTTGTCGTCGTAGAACTCGGTGGAAGCGGCGTCGAGGGCAATGCGAACTTGGTCGCCGGGCTTGTAACCGGCTTTTTCGATCGCCGTCATGATGAGGTCGAGGGCTTCACGGTTACTCTTGAGGTCTGGGGCGAAACCGCCTTCGTCGCCGACGGCGGTATTCAGCTTCTTGTCGTGGAGGACTTTTTTCAGACTGTGAAAAATTTCGACACCGCAGCGGAGGGCATCGCTGAATCGCTGGAAGCCGAGCGGCATGACCATGAATTCTTGCAGATCGACGGAGTTATCAGCGTGAGCGCCGCCGTTGATGATGTTCATCATCGGGGCGGGCAGCAAGTTTGCGCCGACGCCGCCGAGATAGCGGTAGAGGGGCTCCTGTGAAAAATTGGCCGCGGCCTTGGCCACCGCGAGCGAGACGCCAAGGATTGCGTTGGCGCCGAGGTTCTTCTTATTGTTCGTGCCGTCGAGCTCGATCAGCCGTTGGTCGATGCCGATTTGATCGATGGCGTCATAGCCCATCAGGGCGTCGGCGATTGTGGTGTTGACGTTGGCAACCGCCTGTGTAACGCCCTTGCCGAGATAGATGTTCTTATCACCGTCGCGCAGCTCCCAGGCTTCGTGGACGCCGGTGCTCGCGCCGCTGGGCACGGCAGCGCGGCCGAACGAGCCGTCGGAAAGCGTGACTTCGACCTCCACCGTTGGATTACCGCGGCTATCGAGAATTTGGCGCGAGTGAATGGCAGCGATCAGGCTCATAGTCGTATTTCGGGCTGAAAGTGCTGGCGAAAAACGCGGATTTGCCGCTTAAAGACGACATAATTGTGACAAGCGGCGGCCGAACTGACTAGGCGGCGGGTGGAAGGGGCGATCGGCTTCGAGATGATCAGCAGGCCAGACTAATCTGGAACCATGAACCGGCGCGAGCGACTTAGTGGCGTGGTGGTAGGCGTGTTGTTCGCGGCTGCGCTCGCATCGGTCGCGTCGCGGTGCTGGCTGGAGCAGCGAACGCCGGATAATCCGCATCATCCGCAGCGTTCGGCGTTCTGTGATTTTCAAGACGTCGTTTATTACCCGGCCCGGGCAGCGTTTGCGGGCGTGAATCCTTATGATCCCCGTCCCGCAAATGAAGGCGGCCAATATTTTGCTCGCTATCCGGCGGGAAATTCTTTTCCACTGTATGCACCGTTGATTTTTGTCGCGTCGACGCCGTTTGCTATGTGGGACCTAACCACTGCGGAAATCCTGTATTGGGTTTTCAATATGGGGCTGATGGTTTTTTATGCCTACTTGCTGCTGCGACTCTGCGCTCAGCGAGTCGTTGCCAGTTATGTGATGGCACTGGCAACGGTGCTGCTTCTGAGCCGGCCCGGAAACGCGAATCTTTATTTCGGCAATGTCGCGCTGCCCATGGCGCTGGCCACGATCGGCTCGTGGTGGCTGGCGGAGCGGCGGCCGTGGGTTTCAGGGCTGCTGCTTGCGGTCGCTTGCATCAAGCCGACTTTTGGCGGACCGCTATTGGTGCTTTTGCTGTTACGGGGCAGCTATCGGGCGGCGCTGATCGGCTTGGCATTGGCGGCAACTGCCAATCTTGCCGTTGTCGCAACGTTGCTTCCGCAACTGCTAGATCCGAATTACCTGCCGCAAATGCTGGCAGCGAATCAAACGGCGACGGAAATCAATGAAGCGGTTGATCCGTTGTTATCGGGCAGCCGCGTCGATTTGCTAATGGTGATCGAGCGTTTGATTGGCCGGCATCTGCCCAGCGCTGGGCGATACGCCGTGACGTTTGCAATGCTAATCGTCGCTGGCTTGGCGATCCGACGGTTGAAGCGATGCGCGGGTGGAGTCGACCGGCGTGCTGAACTTTATTCGCTAGGGCTGGCGTTACTTACCATCGCGCTCTGTATTTACCACAACATCTATGATGCCTTGCTGATTGCGCCGACGGTGGTGGCGGCTTTTGCGAATCTTTCCAAGGGTGAAGTGGACATTCGGCGCGGAGTTCGCTGGTTGCCGCTGGCTTTATTACTTGTGCCGGCAGTCAATTACTTCACATCGGCGAAGTTTGGCGAGGCCGTCGCTCGCACGCTGCCGCCCCTGGCGAGCATGGTCCAGCAGCCGGTGGTGTGGACGACGCTCAGCGTCTTCAACGGTATCTGCTTGACGATTGTCTGGCTGGGCTTGCTCGTCCGCAGTTACGGCAACAGGGAACCCGCGACCATTCAGCCGTCTAAGTGAATCTCCGGAATCAAATCCGGAACGATGTCAATCTTGGGAAACTCTTCCTTGCTCTCCAGAATTTCGCGGCAGCAGATTTCGAGCTCGGAAAGCAGCTTGTCGAGATTGAGATCGAGATATTTAGGCTTGTACTCTTCGAGATAGCCCCGGCAGCCGTGGTAGAGCTTTTTCGCGCCGCGGATATTGCCGTTGCCGAAGTGATGGAGGCAAACGGCAACTTGAATGAGCCCTTGGTAGAAACGGCGCGGCGGTCCCTGCGTATCGGCCCAGAGTTCTTCCCAAACTTCGTGGGCCTCGAAAAAATCACACTTGTTGAAGTGCTCGATGCCTTCCAAATAGCGCGGATCGTGGGCGGCAGGTATCATCGGGAAAAACGGTCGCCTCCGGCTCCCCGTTAAACGAAGCGGGCGTTATCCCTTCGCCTGATCCAAGGCCTCTTGCACCTTCGACTTCGACGGGATGCCTTGGAATCGCTGCACGGGCTGGCCGCCTTTGAAGACCAGCAGCGTCGGAATGGCCTCGATGCCGTATTTGAACGCCGATTGCTGGTTGTCGTCGATGTTGACTTTGCCAATTTTGGCGGAGCCGGAATATTCGGCTGCCAGCTCGTCGATCATGGGCGCGATCTTGCGGCAGGGTCCGCACCAAGGGGCCCAAAAATCGACCAGCACGGGCTCGGTGCTGTTGAGCACTTCAGTTTGGAAATTGGTGTCGGTGAGTTCAATTACATTGGCAGCGGCCATGTTAGTTCTCCCTCTGCACTGCGTTTGGTGCGGCTTATCTCGTCACGCCGTAATTATGCGGCAATGGCAAGTGGGCTGATGATTGTAAAAACGGCCGGTCCACGTCGTCAATGAGACGTACGAGCCGGCAAACGTCGTAAGTCCAATCGCCGCTTGTATCTCAGGCCGCCGATTCGTAGGTTGGGCAAGGCACGGAAGACGAGTTTTCAAGCAGCAAGACACTTTTAAAAGTTGCCAATGAGTGACATTTCATTTTCCTGTTTCCTGGTCGAAAAAGACGCCAGTGGCCATGTCCAGCGCGGCGTGACCCAGCGGCCAATGAATGAGCTGCCGCCGGGGGATGTGCTCGTGCGGGTCGCGTTCTCGTCGCTGAACTACAAAGATGCACTCGCGGCCGAGGGGCATCCCGGCGTTGTGCGAAAGCTGCCGCATGTACCGGGGATCGACGCCGCGGGGAAAGTAGTCGAAAGCAGCGATGCGCGATTCATAGCCGGACAGGAGGTTGTGATCACCGGCTACGAGTTGGGGGCGAACCAATGGGGCGGTTGGGCGGAGTTTGTGCGGGTGCCGGCGGATTGGATTGTGCCGCTGCCGGCGGGAATGTCGCTCAAGGAAACGATGGTTCTCGGCACGGCCGGCTTTACGGCCGCGCAGTGCGTGAATGCGATCGTGCTGAACGGCGTCACGCCGGATATGGGAGAAATTTTGGTTACCGGCGCGACGGGCGGCGTCGGATGCCTGGCCGTCAAGCTACTGGCGAAGCTCGGGTATCCGGTTGTGGCGGTGACGGGCAAACAACACCTCGTGCCGCGATTGTATGAATGGGGTGCGGGGCGCGTGCTGAGTCGCGAGGAGGCAGTGAGCAAGAGCGATAAGCCGCTGCTCTCGGCGTTTTGGGCGGGCGCGGTGGATACGGTTGGGGGCACGACGCTGGCGACGATCATTCGCGAGACGAAACCGTATGGCGTCATTGCGGCCTGCGGGCTCGTCGGTGGCGCGGATCTCAATTTGACGGTGCATCCGTTTATCCTGCGGGGTGTCACCTTGGCCGGAATCAGCTCGTCGTTGTTGCCCCATGACCGCCGCGTTGAAATCTGGCGAAAGTTAAGTCAGGAGTGGCGGCTGGAAGGCCTCGATGAGCTGACAACTACGGTCGGCCTGGCCGGCCTGGAAAGTAGCATTCAGCGAATACTCAAAGGTGAAATGATCGGCCGCACGCTCGTGGATTTAAGTGGGGCAGGCTTCTAGCCTGCCATGCAATGTATGAGCTCTTCGAACATACCGCGGACCTGGGGCTTCGCGTCCAGGCGGATTCGCTGGAAGAGCTGTTCGTCGACGCCGCGCGCGGGATCTTGGCGATGCTTGTCGCCGATCCCGCGGCCATTCGGCCGCTGACGATGAAAACGATCTCGCTATCCGCGGACGAGCCAACCTATCTGCTTTTTGACTGGCTTAGCGAGCTGCTGTATGCCTTTGAGGCCGAAAAACTGTTGCTTTCACACATTGAACTAAGAATCGACGGCGACAAGCTCACGGCTACTTGCCGCGGCGAGCCAATGGATGTGAGCCGTCACCGGATGGAGCACGAAGTGAAGGCGATTACCTACCACGGCTTACGTTTGGAAAAAAACGCGGCGGGCTGGTTTGCAGAGGTAATCGTCGATATTTAGCGCGTCAAACGCCGATGTGCGGTCTTTATTCAGACGGCCTCGATAGTGAAGGAGAAATCGGCGCCAATGACGTGGGATCCGGGGCGAAGTGGGCCGCTGCGGTCATAATTTTGACCATCGATTTCGATTGGCTTGGCGGCGCGGCAGTAGAGTTGGCCGCTATTGCAGTAGAGGACGACGTCGCTCGTCCAATCGCGACAGACAATGTGATTTTGCCACTTCGGACCAAGGACGCACGATTCGGCCATTAGGATGATAGCGTCGGCATGCGGCTGGGTGCGATGGTCGCTCATAATCTCGAGGCGAGCGGAGCTGCTGAGGACGTGCGGCTTGCGGAATCGCATTTTGACCGCGGCAAGTTGGATTTCGTCGCCATCGGAAAGAAGCACTGGTTGCGTTGCCGCTCGGCCGCTGACCGCTACTGTGCCGTGGAGCGGTTCGAGCAAGTAGCCGCCACTGACGCGAGAGATTTTGGCGTGCTTGCGGGAGATGTCGGCCTGAATGGCGATGTCGGCAGGTGAACCGGGAGTGCCTTGGCCAATTAACACTTCGTCGTTGAGACAGACGAGGTACCCGCCGACGGCGTCAATCCAGAGCATCAAGCGCTTCAGGTCGGAGGCTGTCGCTGGCATGGTGCTCTCGTAACGCTTGGTTCTTACTCCGCGCGAGGTGCATTCGTCGGTTGAGCGATTGAGGACTTCCACGGCGACTGAGTAGTGCTTAGTTGCGACTTGTCCAATGAAAATCCATCCAACAGTTCGAAGCGCCTAACCATTCGCCGACCGCTGATTTTCTGCTTGCGGCAGCCAGGGTGGCGGCGCTTCGGCATGCCAATGACCGCCACTTTTCGCCGCCAACACTTCCACGATCTCTTGTGGCGTGTAGCCGCGTGCAACCATTTCCCGCTTGAGGTTCAGCTCCAGCCACACCTTCCATGCGCGGTAGCCATAGTGGCCAACTATGGCGAGGACGGGAATTCCAAATATCAAACTCAGCGCCAGTATCGGGACGATGTTGCCGTCGATCATGGCATTCTCCAAAACAAGTTGCCCAGGCCCATCGGCGACCCGAACGAGAATTGCTCATCCATCGCGGGGCAGGTCGGTCAGGGCCTGACCGACCTACCTTTCTTGGCCCCATCCTAATCCAACTTCACCGCGACAGTAGCTTCAGCTTGCCGCGAAGTCTCGAAGTAAGCCAAAACCTGGTCGGTGATGCTGCCGTGCGACTTTTCGTCGTCGAGGGCGATTTGGCCAGGAGCGGCCGTATCGGCATGAACGAGTTTTTCCGCGACGTCGATCCGGCAGCCAATGTCCTTGATCAAATCTTTTGTCCGCGAGAGTCGGCTGTCGTCAAAATTGAACTCGCTCGTCGTTTGAGCGACCCTCACCATCTCGTTCCGAGCCTCTAGATTGGCCACATCGACTTCGAGCTGGCTTTTAGCGGCCTGCATGGCCTTGAGCTTTTCGCGGCCGGCGTCGAGGCCGCGCTCACGGGCCGACAACACTTGCGTTAGCTTGCTCAACGTTGCTTCTTTGACTTTGAATTGCTCAAACCGCCGCGTGAGGTCGGTTTCGACCTGCTTGGACGTGTAAGTCTTGCCGCAATAGACATAGTGCTTGTCGCCATCCTGGAGGTCGCTCGTCAGCCGCTGGATGTCGGAGCGGTTTTTGGCCAATTGCTTCTCGGCGTCAGATAGCTGATCCCGAAGGTGCTTGACCTCGACTTCTTCCTTGGCGATTAAGTGCATGTTGCGATGGATTTCTGGATTGAGGTCTTTGATCATCTGCCGCGCCCGGGTGATTTCGAATTCCACCGGTACGCTTTCCCGCACCGTCTGCCGCACGCAGCCGAGCGATGTTTTTACGTGGCTGAAGCCCTCGCGGCCAAACAGTAGACCCACGAGTACCGCCACCGCTGTTGCCAAGAAAATCCCCTTTTTCACCATGATTGATCCCTCCCTATGATTTGCTTTTAGCCGGGACCAAACCTGGTCCCGGTCTGGTCTGGCGATTCCAAGAAATGCAGGACCGCACCGCGCGGTCACAGGGAGTTTTTCGCCCGGGGATTGAGAGTCTTGGACGAGACGGCGAAAAAATATTCAAGATTCAGAGGCGAGCCTGTGTGCCTAAAGGGTCGGTGTGCCCAAAAGCTCACGCTATCACTCTTCCAAAGGGTGAAGAACGGCTTATCGGCGGCACGCAAGAAACAAAAACGCCCCACGGCAATAATATGGTTCGCCGTGGGGCCAGTCGAATGATAACGGACCATTCGGCCGCGTCATGGCCGGCAGTGTAACGCTTCGCGTAGATCGATGCAACAACTCGGCGCATCATATCAAGGAACGCTTATTGGAGTAGCCGATGACAGCGTTTTTATAGCCAGAACCAATCCACGACGCGCCCAAAAAGCGACTGTAGTCCTGTCGGTGAGCCCGGAGGTTCGTCGGATTTGCGAAATCCGTGATCGGCGTCGTCGATGCGCTCGGCAGTGACGTCGCGGCCGGCGGCGAGCAACTCGGCATACAGCATGTCATGGCCGGCTGGCGGTACCGAGGTGTCACGCGCTCCTTGGGCCAAAAAAACCTTCGCCTTCGATCGTGACAACTCAGCCAGCGTGCTCGTTTTCAAAAACGACGACCACCGCCGGTAAGGATGTCCCAGCCAGAACTTCGTCGTACTCTCTGGCTCCTTTTGCACCGCGGCCCAGCCGTCATAGATCGACTGCATCCGCGCCGCGGCATCCCCCGGCTGATCATTTGGCCGCGCCAGTCCACGACTTTCTGCGAGGCTGAAGATTTGATTCGGTCCACCGCCCGCCAGGCTCGCCACGTGCGTCACTTCGGGCGTTTCGGCGGCAACGCGAGCGACGACAATGCCGCCCTCCGAATGCCCCATGACCAGCGTTCGCGTGCGATCGATGTTTTCCAGTGTCCAAGCCGCTTTGAGCGCCGCCCGATTTGCTTCCGCCCACCGCTCGAGGGTGTGCTCCTTCAAAAACTCTTCCGACGCCCCTTCCGCACCGCCCGGCCGCTGCGCCGTATCGAGAAACTTCACCCCCGGCTTCTCCACCGCCAGCACCCTCACTCGCCCCTTGGCCGCATTCAGCAACAGGTTCTGCTGGCCGCCGGTGATCATGTCGCCGCGCTTTTGCCACAGCGATTGGCAACCGGAGCCCTGAACGAGCAAAGCGATCGGCAGTTTAACTCCGGCCTGATCGCCCGCTGGCCGCGACAGATAAAACGTAATCGTCCGGCCCAGCGAATCCGTAGTCGTATAACGCTGAAACGGAATATTCAAATCGGTCGGATCAAGCTTCGCCTCACGAGCGGCATCCGCCATTAGCAACAGCGACGCAACAAGAAATGGGCAGAGCATAGCAACCTCCAGGAGCATAAACCGTTGCAATTGCCGTTCATGTTGCCGCGGCAACCAAAATCTTGCCGCGAACGCCGCCATCCCCAAACCAAGCACCACTCACCACTCACCACTCCCCGAACTTGAAATTTTGAAACCCGTCTCCGCTGAGACGTTATAATCCACCGTAGCTGAAGCGGTGGGAAGACTTTTTGGACACGTCGAGGGACGCATCAAATGGCGGAACCAAACCCGTACGAATCGCCGCAGCTGGCGCCGACGCGAAGCAGAGCTCCGATCATCCTTCTGGGAATCGGCGCCTGCCTGCTGTTTGTCTTGTTCGTCCTCTGGGCCCGCGGGCTCCCGCGGTCCTGGGTCTTCGACTACGACCACGCCGCGTACGCCGACATCGCCAAGAAGTTCACGGCTAATCCGCAACGTCTTGCCGGCAGGCGGTTCGACGACGTCAGCCGCGAGCTTGGGCTGGAAGACATCCCCTGGGACGACATCAACTTCCAGGCCCCGGGACCTTGCCTCATGTACCACTTTCGGGGCTTCGCCCTCATCCTCCGCTTAGAGTACTCCCACGAACGGGTCCCTTCTGAAACGCTTAACAAACGCGTCTCCCCGGACAAGATCGCCGACGAGAGGCTCCCCTATCGTGAGCTGCTGCGAATCGATTCTCGTAGCCCCCCTTACATCAAAATCGACGGCATCGCCACTCGCGAAGAACGGATGCGGCAACACAATGCGCTGCTCGAGGCACAGATAGAGGAGATCAACAAACAGATGGACGCTAGTCAAAAGAAGATGCCGAATCGGAAAACCTGAAGAGGCCGGGGACCGTATTCGTGACCCAGCCGGTTTTATCCCGAAGTGGTCGATTGTCGTGGTCTGTGCGCCATTCACTGCCGCTTTCATCCTTATCCCGAAGGGATTACAGAACGTAGCCGGGGGTAAGGAGCGCAGCGACGACACCCCCGGTACCAAAAAACAATAGCACCTGCACCCCAACGGGGTGCCACAATGATTCTGAAAGAGTGGCCCCATCAAAAAAATTTCCCTCTCCCTCTGTGAGACAGGGGGCCCACGGCAAATCCGCGGGTCGAGGGCGAGGACATTTTTTCTACGTCCAGGAACACTCACATGATCGAGGGAGCGCACTGTGTCATCTATAGTTCGAATCCCGATGCGGACCGGGCGTTTTTTCGCGACGTTCTGGCCCTCCCCAACGTCGATGTCGGGGGCGGCTGGCTAATCTTTGGCCTCCCGCCAGCCGAGGTCGCGTTTCATCCGGCCGAATCGAGTGGCAAGCACGAACTGTACTTCATGGTTCGCGATATTGAGAAATTCGTCGGCCAGATGCAAGCACTAAGCGTTCCTTGCAGCCCAATCCACGACGAACGCTGGGGTCGCCTCATCAACATCACGCTCCCAGGCAGCGGAACGCTGGGCGTGTACCAACCCCACCACGAGCGTCCGTCTCCGGCACCAGCCGCCTAAGAGGTATGTCAGAACGCAGCCGGGGGAAGGAGCGTAGCGACGATACCCCCTGTACCAATCTTAGGCCACGTCGCAATCAAACCGCTGTCCGTTTGCTTGTCAAAAGCGGTTGTCCGCCTCGTACCATGGAAGCGGTATCGCACCCTGATTCATATGAACTCTCGATATATCTGCTGCGGCAAGAGCTGATATTCCTAGATCAAGACGCTCATCCGATGGAAAATCAGCAGTTCCTGCTGAAATCATCCTGTCATTCCAGACAGTTAATACAGCGTCGTCACCATTCTCCGTGGAGAACACAACACGGAGGTTTCTTCCATCGAGTCCTTCAACATTGCGGCCACCAGTTTTCCCTTTGATTCGGAGCAGATTATGCATGCCTCGTTCGGCACAATACGTCCACGCGGCGAGTCGCAGTGAATCACCGTCATCTCTTCCTAGGACCCAGCAGTGCAAATTGATCAAGTAAGGGTTCCGTGGAAGGATCGTCTCCTGCCACCCTTTTGGCAGGTAGCCATACTTAGCCTTGCCGAAAGCACCCGTTGCGGGATCGGGCATCGTCGGGAGTGCGCCATCGGGCGGAAACGCTGTTGTATCATTCGAGTGTCTGCGGCCGTACTCAGAGGCGCAATAGTCGAAGCCGACCAAAGTGCAGAGTTTCGCAAATTGATCCAAAAAAAGCGGATCCTGTGTAAGAAAGACGATATCTGTGCCTTCCATTATCCCGCGAATTAGTCCGTAGACGAGCATCTCTTCGCCCGCGAACAAAAGCGGGTCACGATGATTCAATTCTCCGTATTCGGCGAAACGTCTGCCACTTACTTCTCCATAGCGCTCTGCAACTGCTTGCACCTCGCCATCATTGCACTCTCGACCCTGTTCCTTTTTCACGCGTTCACGGATAATTCGTGCGATTTGTCTTCTCAACGACAGCAAGGCCACGTAGTATCCGAACCCACATGTATGGGCGTCCTCCTTCCGCGGATTAAATATCGCCATCTCGCTTAGAGTTTTTCGCTCGGCTGGCGTTAAACTCGCACACTCACCCGCCAATGTTGAGTCGCGCATCGAAGCGGACCATGAAAACTCGCGTTCAAGTAGGACCTGTCTGCTGTTTGCTCGCAGTCGCGGTACCACGCCGCCATCAACAAAGAATAAGGCTGCTGCATCAAAGAAACGGATCGCCTTAGCGAACTCATCCCATTCAATGCTTTCCCAACGGGGCTCGGAAGCAAAGCATAGGCGCTTTGGGAGAAAGAAGTCTGCAAGGTTTTCTCCGGGCGTCCCTTTTGGCCCTTCACAGACGGAGAAATCAACTGTGCTGCGTCGGATTCGTTGGACTTCTTGCACGGCATATTCAACGTCCACAAGCGGCGCAGCAAAGCCTCTAATTTTCCTTGGGCGGTCTCGCCCAAGGATCGCCACACCATTCATTCGGGGCGGAAATGGTGGCGAAATGACCAAGTGACAGTTTTTCCCGCCCGGCAAGTCGTAATTTCTACCGCCAGTCGCACCCTTCACTCTGAGCAGCCTGACCATTTCCCTTTGTGCACAGAAATCAAGACTCGCAATCTTCATTCTCTCGCCTTCGCCTGCAAGACGATGGCAGTGCATCATTACCGGGCTACCAGGTCTAGGCAGAACCCAGTCAACGAATCGGCGAGGAAGATGGAGAATCGACCGACCTCCCGGTTCGAAACAGTCATGAGGCGTCTCCCCCTCTTCTTGTGATTCAATCAGGTTTTCAGGCGTGTCAAGAAATGATTCTGCAACCAAGTGACAGCGAAAGTGAGTGTCAATCAAATATAGAAGCTTCCGAAATTGCTCTAAGGGATCGCGATCTCGGGTCAGAATTGACGTCTCTTGGCCTGTCAGGATCGCGTGCGTGACGGCCGCAACAACAAGATCTTCGTCTGCGGCGAAATTAGGCTTTCCATAATCGAGCAGCCCCTTCCTTGCTAACATTACGCCGCGGTCGCCAACCGCGGTCTGCAGCTTTGAAATCAGTTCCTCATATGGCATTTCTCGTCCATGTTTTTTGGCATAGTCGTCGCTTAGTAAAAGGCCGATTGACTTGCGCACCAATAGCAGTGAAACATAGTAACGAGCCGATTCGCGAATCTCGTCTGGCCAACGGTCTGGATCGAGAAAGTGCACAGATGAGTGCCCGCGCTCCTTTGCATCAACGAGAACATCTCGAAAATTACGGTTCGCAAAGGGACTTCTAACCCAATCATCCAGTTCCGACCAAACCAACGGCGTCACTGCAATTGTTCTCGCCAGTATGGCGTCAAAAACTTCGCCTGGAATTTCCTGACGATGAAGAAAGGATGAGTCAAGAAAAAAAGTCGCATCTGGTGGTGATGCGAGAACTGACTTCGTGAAACAAGCCCATGAGGTCGGGCCCTCGTGGCGATTCCACCCTGGTCCGTGTGGATGTGTGCGTTTCGTGGCCGCGGGAATCACTGGCATTACCACTTCGACCGAGTCAGGCCGACGCTGATCGAAATAGCTCAGTGTGGTGTCCTTGCGCATACGCTAATGCTGTACTCGTCGTTACCTGATTCTCCGACCTTGTTGTTACCGATTACCAAGACGCACGACCTTCACGTCGGGTTCGGTGCCGAGTCGGCCGGGTTGCTAATCACTCTTGAGCTTGCAGGAGGTCTTAGCTCAATATCAGTGACCTGTCATGCGCCCTCAATGCACCAGCGCAGGTTGGCCCAGGTTGTCGTCAAAATGGGGCCTGAAATAGGCCTCTGCCAATTAGCTGGCTTGAATGGCGGTCTCAAGCCAATCAGCCACATGGTCCTAGCGTAGACTGATTTTCTTCGCCCGCAGGTTTCTGGCACCCTTTCAGGGTGCGAATTGCTATTCTGGCAGGCGAACGTTGTCATCTGCCGAGTAGGTCTTTGGCGATTTCTTGCGATTCCAGGTCATTTAGTGACTCGATGGCCTCGTCAATGATTGGGTGCTCCTCGTCGGAAAAGGTCAGGAGTCGGACGGTGATGTGGCCCAACTCGGAGGCTGCCAGGCACTGCTGCATGGCACCTAGGCAGGCAGCGTAGAGTTGATTACCGAAAGCGCTATTGAAGTCCTCGTCACTAAGAGCCTCACTGTACTTCTCATAGATTTCCTGCAACGCGTCACAGCTCGATCCGAACGTCTTGGCATTGGGAATGTATTCCCAGTCGTCCAAACAGGGAATTTCGTCGTTCGATTCGTCGCGGTCACGTTTCGCGACGCGGGAGATGACCCCATCATTAGAAAAATCCGCAGGTAGTTCGAGCGCAAAGCCGCAAACGGTCGGATCGCTGGTTAGCTCCCTCAGGTGGGCAACAAGTTCTTGATGCAGTACACGTTGCCATTTTTTGATGTCGGCGCTGGGGTCGGGCGATTTCATAGATGCGTGGCGATTTCCGGTGAGAGAAGGACGACGGATTCGAGCGCTCGAGCTCGGTTGGATTATCGGAGAGTAGCGTTCTGGCTGGCGCAAATCAATCAAAAGTGTTTCGGGAGTGAAACCAAGGCTTTCCGGCAGGGGCCACTGGATTGAGCCGTGGGACCCGCAGCTACCCAAGGCCGTTTTGCGCTGCTCGAAGAATGGAGACCTGCGGTCTGAGGTTTCGACGGGGGCGGGAGAGAGCGCGCGGAACAAGCCACACGACACGGGCAAGATGCCCGTGCCACTCAGGCGTCGATCACGCCAAACCGCGCCACTGCAGGTAGGCCGGCAGTTGTGCTGCCAGGTCCTGCGCTTGCCGCGCGGCCAACTCGGCAGGTGTACGTTCGGGCCAGTGGCCGGGTCGGGTGTCTGGCTCGATGCCGTCGAGCTCAGCTAGCCAGCGGTCGTCGGGCTCGTAGCCGGTTTCCTGCAGGGGCTCGGTAATCGAGCCGTAGCGCTGGAGCTGAGCAACCAAGCGGGGCCGGTGCTGTCGCCAAGAGCCGATGCTGATGTCCGTTAGCGGTCGCACGCCGCGGAGGGCCTTAAGCGATTGCTGCGAAGGGCGGGCGCGCTGCTCGAAGCCGCTGAAGCTCGTCAGGGTCTCGAGCATGGGCAGGCGCTGGCTGATTTTCGCCTGGGTCTGGTCGGGCCGCTTAACCAGGTCCTCGTAGCGGACGACCAGGAGGCGCGGATGCTCAAGCAGTGTGCGGACCACCTGCCAGCTCCGCAGCCATTGGCCGAGGTGGGCCCAGTAACGGTCCGGCGCGAGGCCGTGGATGCTGACGACCACGTCGCGCGGGTCGCGGAGCGTGTAGATGAACCACTGGGCCGGATCGCGGGCCAGCAGCTCCGGCGCGGCGAAGTAATCGTACGGCCGCTTGCTCAGCCACAGGCCGCCAGGCGCGGGCAGCGGCTGCAATACCGGTTGCTCCACGTTGATGCAGTGGTCGAAGCGGAACGCGGTGGCCATCAGCTCCAGCAGCAGCGTCGTTCCGCTCCGCGGGGCACCGACGATGTGGACTCGCTGTAAGGCGAGACGCTCCGATCGCTCGCAGTCGAGAGTAGAAATGGAGAAGAAAGGCGACGAGCGAGACATCCATCAATACTATCGAGGCAGGACCTACTTTCAAACGAAAAAGCTAGTGCCACCCGCCCGCAATACCCTCACCCTAACCCTCTCCCAAAGGGAGAGGGGACGGTCGTTCGCGTCTCGTGCCGAAGAGAGCATCACGCGGAGCGTGATGCCTACGATCGACTCACTCGCGGACGTCGTAGCACATGAGCTTGTCATCATCCCGCAGATACATCCGGCCGCCCACAATCACCGGATGCGACCAACAAGGCGTCGTCACGTGCGGCGGCTTGAACGAGCCGTGGAGGTGGTAGCCGTCCGGCGTGGCCTCGATGAGGGCGACTTCACCGCTTTGATAGCGGAAGACGAGTTGGCCGTCGGCACAGGTAATCGCGGCTGAGCCGTTGCCGGGTCCGCGCTGGTCGCCGCCCCAGGCGATCTTGCCCGTCAGCAACTCGATGCAGATCGGGAAGCCCTGGCCGTGCTTGCTGCCAAAATAGACGTAGCCGTCCTTGAGAATCATTTGGCCGTGGTGGTTTTGGGCCTTCTCCGGCGGGATGAAATATTGCTCTTCACACTGAATACTGCCGCCGCGTTTGACCAATTTCACGAGCGCCGCTCCGGTTTGATAGCCGGTGGAGCAGAAAACGTAGTCTCCGCTTATTAAAGGCGTCGGAATGTTCGCGGTGCGGTTGGCGATCTGGTTGTAACCCCACAAAAACTTGCCGTCGTTCGCGCGGACGCCGATGAGACCCTTGCCGACGAGCTGCACGTACTGCTTCAGCCCGCAAGCATTGGAAATCACGATCGAAGAATAGCCGGCTTCCTGCTTGCCGCTGGCGCCGATGTCCGACGGATAGGCCGTTCGCCAGATTTCTTTGCCCGTTTGCTTATTCAGCGCGACCATCATGGCCCCCGGTCCGCCGGGCGTGCACAGGACGCGGTCGCCATCGACCAGCGGCGACTCGGAAAAGCCCCAATGAGGCGGCTGCCCAGCATATTCGCTCACAAAATCGTGTGACCAGACTTCCTTGCCGTCGCTCGTACGCAGGCAGACGATTCTGCCCGGCGACGCGACGACATACAGCCGGTCTCCATCGACAGTCGGCGTCGAGCGCGAGCCGCCGTGGGCAAAATCGGGCACGGAGTTCGTAATCGGCTGCGTCCAGATGACTTTGCCGTCCGCTGCGCTCGCGCAAACTACCGCCTGCGCTGACGCTGTGTCCCCCGTCGTATAAATCCGATTGCCAACGATGGCCAAGCTAGCATAGCCGCTACCCATGCCGTCGCTCGTCCACAGCAGCTTTGGCGGTTTCGCATTCCAATCCTTGATCAGCCCCGTGTCGGGCGAGATGCCGTCGCGAGCCGGTCCGCGCCATTGTGGCCAGTCGGTCCCGGCCTTAGCATCGCGCACGGGCGCATCTGCGCCGCTAGCAATCACAAAACACAAGCCGGTCAGGCAAAGCATGTATAGAATGGAAGCGCGGGACATCTCGACTGACTCCTTGATTTCTCTGTTCCGCCAGGAAGGTGGGCATTTGGCGGCGGCGCCTGGCGAATCGCGCGGCCGGGTCAGGCGGAGCCAGCACTCGAACTCGAGGCACTTTAACTTTACCGAGGCGTCAAAAACCGAACAAGTCGCGGATTTTGCCTGCGCGGAACATTCCGCCCAACCCGCAGACTGAGCCCAGGGCGGAAGCACCGATTCCCCGGCTTTAACGAATCTATCCGATTCGTTTCGCCAGGCAGACCGCAAGAACGGTCTCTTGCGACCGTCTAAACCGCGTGGTTCGGCACGACTAGACAAAGTTTCTAAAGTCGCTTGCCCCGCCAATACGAAACTAACCTTCGGAAGACGTGTGTTGTGCCAGTTGCTACGCGCAATTTTCACAGCACATGCCTTCAAGGGGGGAATCTGCTAAGGCGGCTTTCATCAGCCGCTGCCGGGCTTGCTAGCCGCTGGACCCACTGCGGCTCGCGTCTCTTGGCCAGCACTTTTCTCCCGCGTTCGCCGACGCCGAGTATCGGTGCTGGATGCAATCCGGCGAGGTGCACGGACGGCAACTCTTGACAAGTTCGCTTGGCAAGATGTTTGCCTGAATTCCGCGCCCTTCCGCCGCTAGCCGGATGCCCTGGCTGCCGATGTTGTTCGTATGGCGCGGTTTCGCGAATGGATTCGCGGGATCGAACCAACAACCCAAGCACAGGACGTTCAGCCCCGAACCAGACAAGGTTTGTGCTCAAGGCCGACCCAGGACCCACACGCCGGCAAGAAGGACCGCCGCCGGCCAGGCCAAGCAGCACGAATCCGGGGACAAGCTTTCGTTTACGGCCTCCTCACCGTGAACGAAGCGGCAACGAAAACAAGAGAGTGAACTGGAGAGCCTGCGATGAAGGTCTTCACTACTGGACAGGTCGCGAAGATCTGTAAAGTGGCCCCCCGCACGGTCAGCAAGTGGTTCGATTCTGGTCGCCTCAAAGGCTACCGTATCCCCGGCTCGCAGGACCGTCGTATTCCCCGCGAATACTTGATCAAGTTCCTGAAAGAACACGGGATGCCTCTTGGCGACCTCGAAGACGAGGCCATGGCCAAGGTGCTGATCGTGGCTCAGGACCAAATCCTGATCGAAAACCTGCGGCGCGAGCTGCCGGTCGAACGTCAATTCAAAGTCGGCGTCGCGGCCAGTGGCTTCGAAGCCGGCATTCAAGCCGAAAGCTTCCATCCCGATTGCATCATCGTTGATTTTTCAATCGGCCGCGTGGAAGCCTTGCAGATTTGCCAGAACCTGCGGAAGAACGTGGACTTTGGCGAGACGATCCTGATCGCGCTCCTGCCCGACGACGGCAGCCCGCTATCGTTCGATCGTTCCGCCATCAACGAGACGTTCAAGAAGCCGTTCGACGCCAAGCTCTTGGCCGAACGTCTCCGCACGCTCATCGGCAGCCGCAAGGAATTGGTCTAACGACCGATCGGATAGGCCTCCGGCCTGTCCCACAATTTGAAAACTCAAAACCGTCGCGAGTCACCTCGCGGCGGTTTTTTGTTGCGCTAGCAGCGAGTGTGCGGCAAGCTTACCTGTTAGCCGGGACCAAACTTGGACCCGGAGAACAGCCGAATAACCACCTTGCTCAGCACTCTCTAATCCGCGCCCGCTCGTTGCGTAATTGCGTCTGCATCGATCTGCTGGTCAGCAACAACATTCGGTACCGATTTAAATAGCCCAGCCGCTTTCAACTTCCTGCGGCACACTGCGCCCGGGTCTTGCGAGCTAATCCATTCGACTCGCTGACCAAGTTCAGGATATCCATCGAGCAACGCCAGCCACCAAGTTCGCCTGTCCTCGGAATCATCCGCCATCAATTTTCGCAGCACCAATGGCAAATGTTGCTGAATGTCTTCACCGCGCGATCGCAGTTCAGCAAGTAACATTCCCGGCGGCCATTCATACGTTGGCTCTTTAATTCTTCGCCGCAATTCGAGCACCGACATTTTCGCCAGTTGGCGATGAATCCACAAACTACAAAGGTGATATGGCACCCACCCCAGCTTTAGCCCGACGTAGCCGCCGACGAATATTGGGAACAAGAAAACGCAAGACTGAAATCGATTCAATTCAAGTATGTCAGCATTGAAGAAATAGCCAGCCTCAATGCCGACGGTCAGTCCTACTACCGCTAAAAGATCAAACAGGCTCATTTGCCGCGCTCGGTATGCACTGCTTCGCTAACTGATTCCTCTGATGTATTGGGGCCAACTCAAGCAGCTATGTTCCACCCAGATACTTCTTCAAAAACTCCATCGCCGCCCTGTACGCCGCTTCAACATCCTCTCGCTTGCCGTCAGCCAACCCGTGCTCCGCACCCGCGATCGTAATCAGCCGATGTTCAACGCCCTGCTTCTTCATTTCGGCCGCCATCATCCGCGACTGCTCGACGGGAACGTCCGTATCTTTGTCGCCATGAATTAGCAGCGTCGGCGGGTAACTCGAGGTGACGTTTTTCACGGGCATGTACGGGGTAAACTTCTCCGCCTCGGTGCGCGGGTCCCAACCGGCGACCATCTTGGGCCACAGGCCCTGTTGCCGGCAGTAGGTATAGAACAACCCCGCCTTCGCATGCTGCCGATCGCGACTATCCGATACCGGCTGAAACGTAAGCAGCTCCTCGGCCTCTTTTGCCGTCAGCTTACTCGCGTAATGCGGGCTCGGTTCGCTGTACCACGGACCTACAAGATCGCCATATCCCCACAGCGACACCAGCGCCTTCGGCCGCGGCTCAACACGATAGCCAGACGCGAGCGTGAGATACCCACCGGCTGACCCGCCAACGACCGCGATCCGTTCTGGATCCGCCTGAAATAACTCCGGCCCGCTCGTGCGAACCCAACGAAACGCATCCTCGATGTCGGCAATGATCTCCGGCAGCTTCGTTTCCGGCGCCAGTCGGTAGTCGAGCGAAACGATCACCCAGCCATTGTCTTTACAAGCCTGAGCCAACCACGGCGGCCCGCCCGGTTCGCGTGCCCCATTGATCAGCGCGCCGCCATGAATCCAAACAACTACCGGCTGCTTGGGCCGATCCTGAAAGCGGTAACTGTCCGCCCTGATCCCCAGTTGCCCTACGCGCTTGTAAATATGCGTCTTCTTAATCACCTGCGGGCCCGACACGCTTTCAATCACTTTGATCTGGGCCGGATCATTCACCACGATCTGCGGTCTCTGAACCGGCTCGCCGAGCAGTACCAAGCGGGCCATCGCCACCGTCCCAGTCACCTGAATCGTCTTCCCATAAAAATACTCTTCCGGCCTCTCGATCTTCGCCGCTACGAATTTCGGCACCGCCGTCTCGGGAACAAAAATCGTGAAGTTGTTATTGGCCGAATAGCTAGCCGCCGAATTGAGATACCGATTGCGATTGCCGCCACTCGACCTCACCTCCAGCTGCACAGTCACCTGCTGATCGACCTTCTTCGCCGCTTCATCGGTCGTCAGCGACTGTTGATTTTCTTGCCCGGAGGCGACGTAACACTCGACCAGAATTGCCGCGGCAAGAACAACGAGTCGCATCTGCGGACTCCCATAAAAAGGCTGATGATCTCACGAATTGTCGTGACATTGCGGTGCGATTAAAAGGTCCCGCCGATAAATCCTCTCAGTCAGGACGAATTCCTCCGATTTTGCTGCGACTTCGCAAGATTAAACGCACTTCTCCTCCCTCACAAAGGGATTGTAAAACACCAGCCTTTTTGTCAGAGTAAGTTAGGCAATTCCATTGTCGTTTGCCGGCAACTTCGGAGCCGATCATGCCCTCTCCTCAATCTTTGCGTCGCAGCGGTTTCACGCTCGTCGAGCTACTCGTCGTCATCGCCATCATCGGCGTGCTCGTGGCTTTGCTTCTCCCGGCGGTCCAGTCGGCTCGTGAAGCTGCCCGCCGCATGTCCTGCTCAAACAACATGAAGCAGCTCAGCCTCGGGCTGCACAACTACGAAGACACGCACAAGACATTGCCGCCCGCCGGGATCGACTCAAACCAGATGTCATGGATGGTGCTGCTGTTGCCCTATATCGAGCAGGGTGCTGTCTACAGTCAGATCAACTTCAATAAGGGCGACTGGAAGGCCTTCAATCGCATCACGCTCTTTCAAGGCATGCGCATCAAAGCCATCGTCTGTCCCGATTTGACGACTAAGGCAGACAGCTACTCCAATTTTCCCAGTACGCCCGACGAATTCACCGTCTCCGCACTCCACTACTACGCCGTCCTCGGCCCCAACGGCCCCGTCGGCAGCAACACCGGCCAAAACTATCTGGTTCAAGGCATCGCCAACCAAGGATTCGGCGTTTGTGCCAATCAAGGCGCCTTCGGCCAGGGTGTGATTGTCAGTTCCAACGTGATCCCCACCAACAACCCGCTCCGCACGTTCACCGATGGCACTTCGAACACCTTGATGCTCGGCGAGATGGCGTGGCCCAAATATCCGTACTGGCGTCCCTTCACACGCGGCTACTACGCCGACACCCGCGGCACGCTCCTCTATGCCAGCCGAAACGTGACCAACCCGATCAACTCGAAACTCGCGGATCCCTGGAACGACGCTTCGTTTGGCAGCTTGCATCCCGGCGGTGCGATGTTCAGCTACGCCGATGGCTCCATTCATTACGTCCGCCAAAACATCGCGATGCCCACCTACCGCGCCCTCGCCAGCCGCGACGGCGGCGAACCGGTCACCGATGACAACTGACCTGGGGCAAGCTTCCAGCCTGCCATGAATAAACTTACAAGAATACGTTTGCAGCTCATTTAACGAGCTCTGCAAGTTTCGGAATGCCACACAAGCAACTTCAAATTGGCCGGCTCGCCGCGTCGTTGTTCAGTCTCGCTCTATTAGCCGGCTGCTCCTCTGGCGAACGCACCTTTCATCTCTCCGGCGCAATCACCTACGACGGCAAACCCGTTCCCGCTGGCCATATCATCTTTGAACCCGACACCAACGCCGCCAACAACGGCGGTTCGGGCTTCGCCAAAATTAAAGACGGCCACTACGACACCCGCGTTCTCGATGGCCGCGGTATCGTCGGCGGCCCCCACGTCGTTCGCATCTACGGCACCGACGGCGTCCCCCGCGGGGAGTTGCTCAACGGCATTCCTATCTTTCAGGAATACACCACTACTGCCGACCTGCCGAAGAAAAGCGGCATAAAGGACTTCGTGGTGCCGAAGAAATAATCGCCGACGATTGCATATTCTGTTCACTCGGCGACATACAGCTCACTTCGTACAATGTACTTTGTACTCAGTACTCTGTACTAATCGCCTGCGTTTTGGCCGATTCCACGTAATGCCTGCCGGTCCACCACCCCGCCCCGAGCTCCTCGCCCCCGCCGGCGACTGGGACTGCGTCCGCGCCGCGATCGAAAACGGCGCCGACGCGGTCTATTTCGGCCTAGATAGCGGCTTCAACGCCCGCGCCCGCGCAAAAAACTTCGACGTCGCCGATCTTCCCCGGCTAATGACCGACCTGCATCGTCGCGGCCTCAAGGGCTATGTCACCCTCAACACACTCGTCTTCACCAATGAACTGCGCGACGTCGAAAATCTCGTCCGCCAAATCGCAACCGCTGGTGTCGATGCTGTCCTCGTCCAAGATCTCGGCCTCGTCCGTCTGATTCGGTCCATCTGTCCCGATCTGCCCATCCACGCCAGCACGCAGATGACCATGACCAGCAGTCAGACCATCGCGGCTGCTGCGGAACTCGGCGTCGATCGCGTCGTTCTCGCCCGCGAATGCTCCCTCGACGAAATTCGCCGCATCCGTGGCGAATGCGCGATGCCGCTCGAAGTCTTCGTCCACGGTGCTCTTTGCGTTGCCTATTCCGGTCAATGCCTGACGAGTGAATCGCTCGGCGGCCGCAGCGCCAACCGCGGCCAATGCGCTCAGGCCTGCCGCTTGCCCTATGACCTCATCTGCGATGGTCGCGACGTCGATCTTGGCGAGCAAAAATACCTCCTCAGCCCGCAAGACCTCGCTGCCTACGATCTGATCCCCGAACTCATCGAAGCCGGCGTCTGCAGCTTCAAAATCGAAGGCAGACTGAAGACGCCCGAATACGTCGCCAACATCGTCAAGCACTACCGTCAGGCTATCGACGCCGCCCTCGCCGCCAAACCAATCGAATTCTCGCCGCAAGACGTCGAAGAGATGGAGTTATCCTTCTCCCGCGGCTTCTCTCCCGGCTGGCTGGGCGGCTGCGACCACAAAATGCTTGTCCCTGCCACCAGCTCCTCCAAACGCGGCGTTCTCCTCGGCCACGTCCGCGGCATTCGCAAGAATTGCGTCGTCGTCGAACTCGTGAATCGAGCCATCAAGCGCGGTGACGGCGTCTCATTTGACAACGGCAAGCCAGTCGATGATGAACAAGGCGGCCGTGTTTATGAAGTGTTTCAAAACCAGCGATCTTTGACGGAACCCGTGGCCGCCGGGATCGTCGAGCTTGCGTTTGCCCACGACTCTCTCGATTTTTCGACGATTCAGCCCGGCATGCGCGTCTGGAAAAACGACGACCCCGAGCTCACTTCCCGCCTTCGCAAAACTTTCACCGCTACCGATCCACAGCGTCGCACCGCTGTTGATTTATCCATCCGCGCCACCATAGGCGAGCCCTTAACAATCATCACCTCGACTGAAACCGGCCTCCACTGCCAATTGACCTCGGATCAGCCCTGTGCCGAGGCCCAAAAACATCCCCTCACCGAGCAAACCCTTCGCGATCAACTCGGCCGCCTCGGCGGCACGCCGTTCATCCTCCGCCACCTCACGGCCGAAATCCTCGGCCGTCCCATGCTCCCCTTCAGCATCCTCGGCCGCCTCCGCCACCAGCTCGTCGAGCGCCTCGAACAACTTTCCATCGCCCCACCACCGCGACAAGTTGCTTCTGACCTGAAGCTGCCGACGCTCCGCGACACACTAACCCGAAGCGTCAGCGAGGGACTGTCGGCCAATCCCAAACTCACTATTCTCGCCCGCTCGCTTTCCCAGCTCGGTGAGCTCCTCGCTGCCGGCATAAGAAACCTCTACGCCGACTTCGCCGACATCCGCGAATACCGTGATGCCGTCATCCTCGCCCACGAACACAACGCCCAAATTCACCTCGCCACTCCTCGCATCCAAAAACCCGATGAGCTCGGCATCTTCCACGCGCTCACCAAACACAACGCCGACGGAATCCTCGTCCGCAACCTCGCCGGTCTCCGCTTCTTCCGCGAAAAAAACATCCCCGTCATCGCCGATTTCTCTCTGAACGCCGCCAACGAGCTCACATCCCAATACCTCGTCGAGCAAGGTGCAGCGAAAATCACTCCCTCGTACGACCTCAACCGCGACCAACTCCTCGATCTCGTCGCCGCCGTTCCGCCCCACTGGCTCGAAGTCGTCATCCACCAGCACATGCCCATGTTCCACATGGAGCATTGCGTCTTCTGCGCCGTCCTTTCTCCTGGCACCAACAAAACCAACTGCGGCCGCCCCTGCGACACGCACCAGGTCAAGCTCCGCGACCGCCTGGGCATGGAGCACCCTCTCACCGCCGACGTCGGCTGCCGCAACACCCTCTTCAACGCCACACCCCAATCCGCCGCCGAAATCGTCCCCGATTTGCTGTCCCGCGGCATCAAAAACTTCCGCATCGAGCTCCTCGACGACCGCGGACCAAAGCTCGTTGAACTAATCCAGCTCTATCAACGCCTGTTAAGTGGCAACGCCACCGGCAAGCAAGTCTGGACAGAGCTTAAAGCCACCAACCGCGTCGGCATCACCCGCGGCACCCTCGAAGAACGCCGCCACCCGCTGGCGATCGTCTAAAGTAGGTCGCTCGGGCCCTGAGCGATCAGAACTAGGCCTACCATCCCTTGCTGAAGGGGTTCGCTTCTCACGGCGACCTTCCCGCGGTCTTCCGCAATTTGTGCGTTACCGGCCATTTTCCGGTCCGGTTTTTCGACCAAATTTCAATATAGCTTGAGGGGGCCATACATGACCGAAAGTAAGCCCACTCGCCCACCGACCCCCCGACTGCCGCATCCCATCGCGCTAATACGCCGACTAATATTAGTCGCACCCGCCCGACATTAGTTTTCCCAACTATCAGCCGCCTTTACCGTTACGACATTTCAACACCCTCGCCTCCAAAAACTTTTTTCAAAATATTAGTCGAGACCTTGCTCTGAAACCTGAAATTCGACTCCGGCTAAACTTGAGCGCAGAATCCAACTGCCTTCAGCACCGATCCCTCCATGAGCTTTCCATGAAACGCATTCAATTTTCCTCCCTTGTCTTGTTTCCGCTCCTTACCCTCTCAGCCGCGACAGCCGATGACCTCAAACCGCTCGTCCGCGGTCTGGCCACCCGCGCCCCCGCCGAGATGAAAATCGACGGCGACCTCAGCGAGTTTCAAGGCGCGTTTTGCACGCCGGTCAACTACTTCCAACTCCAAAAGCCCGAGCTTCTCAAGGATCGCCCGGCTCAATTCTTCTATATGTGGGACGACGCCGCTTTCTACTGCGGCTTGCGAACGCTCGACACGCGCCAATTCAACGGCTCCGACGACGCCCATCTCTGGGGCGGTGACGCCGTCGAGTGGTATTTCGACACCCGTCGCGGCGACGACTTCCGCGCGATCGACTGGGGCAAAGGTGCCGTCCACATGTACTGGACCGGCTACGACAAAGCCGAACTCAAACCCCGCTGGTGCCTCCGCCCCGGCTATCTCGACGCCATTCCCGGCAAAGGCATCGAAGTCGGGGCGCGCAAAACCGCTAATGGCGCAGAAGTCGAATTCAAATTGCCCTGGGAAAACTTTTCCAACTTCAAACCCGCGCTGAACGAAACGATCGCCCTCGATGCCGAACTCTGTTACAGCGACGGCGCCGCCCGCATCGATCGTGTCTTCACCTACGGCAGCCCGCTCTGCGTCCAGCAGCCCGCCGCCCAAGGCACGATTCAGCTCGTCGAAAAGTTGGAGCCAGCCCACTGGAAGCAATGCGGCCCCGTAATGACTCCGATCCGCATCGACACCGCCTGGAGCCAAAAAACCAAGGCCCTCGTCACCGGCCAAATCGCCCTGCCTCCCGATCAGGCCGACCAGATCGGCAAAATCCACTTCGTCGTCAGCGATCTAAACGGCAAGAGACTAGGCGAATTTGCCGCCGAGCGTAAAACCATCCAGCCAGATGGCAAGTTCTATGTCGCCGAAGCCCAATGGCCCACCAACCTTGCTCCTCCCGGCCAGCACACCGTCATCGCCATCGTCCACGACAAAAGCGGCCAAGAACTCTCCCGCATCGCCCCGCGATTGGTGTCCGCGGGATGGATACAGGGATATTAAGGCGTCTTCCGCCCCACTTCCTTCGCCAATTCCTTCACCTTCCCCACCAACACCTCCTGAGCATCCGGCGCAAACAATCCAATCCCGCCATAAATCAATCCGCGCGTCTCATAACCACCCTCGCGCAGCACTCGCGCCGACGGCAAATACCCATACACATCATTGCTATATGCCGCAATCCACAGCCGCGTCGCCCCCAGCGCATCCTCGATCATCCGCACGTAATCACTGACGACTTCGCCAGACAGAGCGACCAATGTCAGATCATCGCCAAACTGCCACACCGCAATCGGACAAGAAAAACTCATCGGCAATTGCTCGCCGCGCCGCAGCCGCTCCAGCGTCTGCTGCGCGACCCATGGCATCGAGCCGCTCTTTCCCGCCGCAAGTTTTTCCAGTTCCTCGCGACTCTTGGGTGGTGCCAGCGGCAGCGAAACATCGGCCGACGCCGTCTTCAACGGTCCCCGCACAGGCACCAACTTCGTTCCTAATACTCGCGTTACTTCCTTCGCCAATTCGCGGCCATGATCGAACGCAATGTCATAACTCCCCCGCGGATACGGATTCGCATCACCGGCGCACCCCAATACAAACATCGCCGTCACGGCCGGATTTTGCTCTTCCAGCACCCGCTGGGCATGTCCCGCATAGTCACCGCTGATTTCATAGTCCTGGGTGCTCAGGGTCGTATTGTGCGAAGCCGCTCCACAAACGATGCCGATCATTTTCCCTTCCGGCGAGTCGATCCGCAGCACCGGCACGCTCCGATCGGCAAACCCGCGCGGATTCACGCCCAAAATCACGCCGCGATCCGTCGTCGTCTCCCGCCGGTTCATCACAAAGTGGACAACACCCGTCCCAAACGACAATTTCGCCGGCTTCAGCTTCCCCGCTGCCTCCTCGGCCATCGCCACGATTTTGTCGCAGAGGTCCTTCGTATAGGCCGCCGTCCGCTCGCTATCGGCCAGCGCCCTGCCTTCCCGCGGCGTGGGATCGAGGCTCAGCGTCGGCCCAGTATGCGTGTGCGACGAATTGATGATGACCGACTTGGCTGCCGTCTTCGTCTTCTCCGCGATCCGCTCCCGCAGCGGCGTCGCAATCTCCGCCGGAAAACCAATTAAGTCCGTCGTGATCAGCACTCCGCGCGACCCCGCGTTATCCTCCACCACCATCGCCTTCGCCCACAAATCATCATGCACTCGCTCATACGGCTTATTCCGCCCCGCATACCCCGCCATAAACACCGGCTGCGGCGGCGTAATCTTCGCACTCGCCAATCCCACCTTCCACGCCGCCTCTTGACCCCAACCGTTCGATGCCGCCACAAACAAAACGAAAACCGCCACCAGATTAACAATTAGTTTCATTGCCAGGCCCTCATGTTTTGCCACACCGGTTCGCCGCCATGCTACCGCCTCCGCATGCCTCAGTCATCTCCCTTAAACTACGATGGAAGCCTGTGGATTAACTTTGAACATTGAATATTGAACGGCACGCTCCCATGCCCACCGCCCTCATTACCGGCAGCGCCAGACGCCGTCTCGGCTGGCATGTCGCCGACGCGCTCGGCCGGCGGGGCTACTCAGTCGTCATTCACTACAACACTTCGGCCACTGAAGCCGAAGAGGCGGCAGCAGAGTTCTCCAGCCGTGGCATACGCGCCATCGCCGTGCCTGCTAACCTCACCGACGAACAGCAGGTCCGCGACCTGATCAGTCGCACCCTTCAAGAATTCGGCCGCCTCGACGTGCTCGTCAACTGCGCCGCTGCCTGGAAGAGCAAGCGACTGGAAGACGTCACCGCCGCCGACGTTCGTGGCTACTTCGACGCCAACACCCTTGGTACCTTTCTCTGCTGCCAACACGCCGGCCTCGCCATGGTGAAGCAACCCGAAGGCGGCAACATCATTACGTTCGGCGACTGGGCCATCGAGCGGCCCTACATCAATTACGCCGCGTACTTTCCTTCGAAAGGAGCGATCCCGGCACTTACCCGCTCCCTCGCCGTCGAGCTTGGCACGCGCAATCCCAAGGTCCGTGTGAATTGCATCATGCCCGGCCCCGTGATGATTCCGGCCGATTTGCCGAAAGCCGAGCGCGACCTCTCCATCAACGCCACGCTCGTCAAACGCGAAGGCCGCCCCGAAAACATCGTCCAAGCCGTCCTCCACTTCATCGACAACGACTTTCTCACCGGTGTATGCTTACCCGTCGACGGCGGACGAACGATTTATTCGACCGACAGTAATCGGCAAGGATAAATGAGATGAAACTGACAAATTCGCGAGCACTTTTTCTACTGCTGTTTTCCATCGTAATTGTTGCACGTCCCACGCTGCGCGCCGACGAACCGCGAATCATTCGCGATCTCGAATACGCCCGCGCCGGTGACATCCCACTTAAACTCGACCTCTACGTTCCAACGAATGCCAAAGCGCCCTCGGTAATTCTCTGGATCCACGGCGGCGCCTGGCGTAGCGGCTCCAAAAATAATCCGTCCATTCTGCCGCTCGCCGAAAAGGGCTACGCCGCCGCCAGCATCGACTATCGCCTCTCGCCGGTTGCCCAATTCCCTGCCCAAATCCATGACATCAAAGCCGCCATTCGCTTTCTCCGCGGCACTGCGAAGGATCACGGCATCGCCACCGACAAAATCGCCATCTCTGGCGGCTCCGCCGGCGGCCATCTCGCCGCATTGGTCGGTGTCACCAACGGCGTCAAGCAGCTCGAAGGTGATCTTGGCCAGCACAAGAACCAATCCTCCGACGTTCAATCCATTGTCGTCTTCTACGGTGCGTCAAATCTAACAACGATCCTTACCCAATCGACACCTCACGGCGTCAACATGCGCGTTCCAGCGCTCGAACTTCTCCTCGGCGGCCAACCCGATTCCAAACCCGACCTGGCCCGCCTCGCTAGCCCCGTATTCCACGTCGATAAGTCCGATCCGCCGCTGCTCTGGTACCACGGCGACCAAGACCCGCAGATGCCAGTGAACCAAGCCCTCGAAATGCTCGGCGCGTACAAAAAGCTCGGCCTCGATGTCACGTTCGAGCCCGTCTTCGGCGGTGCTCACGGCGGGAAGCTCTTTTATACGGGCGAACAGTTCCAGCAAGTCTCCGATTTCCTCGCCCGCACGATCCGCAGCCCCAAATGATCACGCCGCCGCGCATTGCCATCACGATGGGCGACCCTGCCGGAGTCGGGCCCGAAGTCTGCCTACATTTGCTGGCGGACAAACAGATTGCCCGCGAATGCACCCCCATTCTCTTCGGCGATGCATCCATTCTGCAGCGCGTCGCCCGCGCTACGAACCTGCCGTTGCCCGAATTAACCCTTTCGCAGGCACAATTTCAGAGTAACCCGTCCGCAGTTCTCGAAACTTGCATCATTGACCTGAAAACACTTGCCCCAGATGCCGTCCAGCCGGGCATTACCAGCGCCGTCACTGGCCGCGCCGGCTACACCTACGTCGATCGCGCCATCGACGCCGCTCTCGCCGGGCAGGTCGCCGCTGTGTCTACCGCGCCGCTAAACAAAGAAGCCATGCACGCTGCCGGCATCAACTTCCCTGGCCACACGGAAATCTTTGCGGCCCGCACCAATGCCGCCCGCTCCTGCATGATGCAATACTCGGAGGAAATCACTTGCACATTTGTGACCGTCCATGTCGGCTATCGTGAGGTGCCGGGCCTGCTCACTAAAGAGCGGATCCTCGACGTCATTGAGCTCACTGCCGCCGCCCTCAAAAAACTCCGCAGCCGTGAGCCCAAAATTGTCGTCTGCGGCCTGAATCCTCACGCCGGCGAACACGGCCTATTCGGTGACCGCGAAGAAGAGCGCCTCATCATCCCCGCCATTGAGGCAGCCCGTGAAAGGGGCATCAACATAGAGGGCCCGCTGCCGCCGGACACGGCGTTTCTTCCCGCGAAACGAAAAGCGACCGATGCGTTCGTCTGCATGTACCACGACCAGGGCCACATTCCTGTCAAAGCCCTCGCGTTCGACTCCGCGGTGAACACGACGCTGGGTTTGCCGATTATTCGCACGAGCGTCGATCACGGCACGGCCTGCGACATCGCCTGGCAAGGAAAGGCAAATCCTTCGAGCCTTTTCTCCGCGGTTCGTCTCGCGCTGCGACTGATTTCCTCGTAGGGCGGACTGTGCCCGTCTGGCGTGAATGTCACCGATTCTCGTTATTGCCGACGACCTCAGCGGCGCTGCAGAGCTTGCCGGCATCGCCGCCGCTCGCGGATTGATCGCGGAAGTACACCGTGAAGTCCGCGAAGGTCTTTCAACCACGGCGGACGTTTTAACGATTGATACGGACACTCGAAATTCGTCTGCCGAACGCGCGGCAAAAGACGTGCTTACCGCAGCCGGCCTGCTTTCTCTTGGGAGTCCTGCGCGCGTTTACAAAAAGGTCGATTCCGTCCTCCGCGGACATGTACGCGGTGAAATCGAGGCCCTACTCACAGCCTGGAGTCTCCCTCGGGCCATTCTGATTCCGGCGAATCCCTCACGCGGTCGCAAAATCGTTGATGGCACGTATCTCATCGATGGCGTCGCTTTGGATCAAACCCTGTTTGGGGCCGATCCCGAATTTCCCAGGCTTACGAGTCGCTGCGACGTTCTGCTGGATGCCAGCGGCCACGAGCCAATTCAGATGGTTCGCGCTCAAGAGTCATTGCCACGGCGCGGGATTATCATTCCTGACGCCGGTTCGCTTGACGATCTACGTCGGCGAGCCGCCGAAACCGATAACCAAACACTTCCAGCCGGCGCTGCCGACTTTTTTGAGGCCATGCTTGACCACTGGTGTGCTTCGCCGATTTGCGAAAACGAAGCTACATCTTCGTGCATTCAATTACCCGCATTGCTCGTTTGCGGTAGTCGTGCGGCCTGCCCAGCTCGCAACGACCAATGCACCGCGGCAAAGATTACCGTGATTGAACAAAGTGGCCGTAGCGCGACTTTGGCGAACTCCGCTTCGATTCTCGTTTCGGCATCGCAAGTCTTGCAGTCGGAGCGCCGTCTTGTCTTGTCGTGTGGACAGGACAATATCCCTCCTCTGGAACGCGTCTCGCGGCTGCAAGAGCTCGCACAATCTGCGGCACTCATCGTCCGCCAGAACAAGCTGGCCACTCTCCTGCTCGAAGGGGGCGCCACGGCGGCGGCTGTTGTTAGCCAACTATGCTGGAATCGCTTCTCGGTGCAACGGTCGAATGCGTCCGGCGTCGGGATGCTCAAGCCAATCGGGGACGATTTGGCTCCCGTGGTGCTGATCAAGCCCGGGAGCTATGCGTGGCCGGCCGAGATTTGGCGGGCCTTTTGTGGATAATTAGGTCGAGCATTCTGTCAGCGTTCTTGTAACCTCCAGCGCCTCAAGAGTTTGTAACGTCCACCGGCTTGGGGGCCGTTTGTCATTCCCCGCCGCAAGTGGTACATTTCGTTCGCCTATGCGCAAAGGAATTCCCGTATCGCCTGGTGTCGCCGTTGGCACGGCGTTTTGTATTCACGAAGTTTTCGTGAATCCCGATACCAAACGCCTGGAAGCTCATGAGATCAATGCGGAGCTGGCCAATTTTGAAGCGGCTCGCGAAAAGGCGGCGACGGAGCTGCGGGCGCTGCAGCACAAGGTCGAACAGCAGGTAGGTCATGACGAGGCGGCCATTTTCGGCGTCCATGAGTCAATCCTTCGCGATGTATCGTTTACCGCCAAAGTCCGCGGATGGATCGTTAACGATCACATGACCGGTCAGGCCGGGCTGGCACGGCTGCTGGACGAATACACGGCCCTCTTTGCACGTACGAGCGACGAATATCTCAAAGAACGGTTAAACGACATTCGCGACGTCATCATTCGCGTGTCGTCGCATTTGTCGGCTCAGCAGGTGCCGGACGGAAATTTGCTACAGGGCCCCCTCATTTTGGTAGCCGACGAGCTGCTGCCGTCGCAGGCGGTGGCCCTGGGCAACGTCGATGTTCGCGGGATCGTGACGCAGGCGGGCAGTCAAACGAGCCACGCGGCGATTATTGCTCGCAGCCGGGGCATTCCGGCGATTTCGGGTATGCGCGGCATTTTGCGGCACGTGAAGACGGGCGACACGCTGATCGTCGATGGCCGCGGCGGGCACGTGCTCATTAATCCCGACCCGGAGCAGCGGAGCGCGTACCTGAAGCTGGAGCGCGAGTTCGTCTTGCTGAAGGATCAGCTTGCCGCGAACCGCGATCAGCCGGCGCGGACCGCCGACGGTCATTCACTCGAGCTTTTGGCCAATGTGAACAGCGCGGCGGATTCGCGGGCTGCGGTGAACATGGGTGCCAGCGGCGTGGGTTTATTTCGCACCGAATACATTTATTTGACGCATCCGGACGTGCCTGACGAGGAGGAGCAGTTTGTCGCCTATCGCGATGTAATCGAGGCCAGTCCGGATCGCAATGTCACAATTCGCACGCTCGACATCGGCGGCGATAAAACAGTGCCCTATTTGGGCCACACGCATCAGGAGGCCAACCCATTCATGGGTTGGCGGAGCATCCGGCTGTCGTTCGAGCATCCGGAATTTTTCGCCACTCAGCTACGCGCAATTTTGCGGGCGGCAGCGGATGCCGTCACGAAGGGCGGACGCGTGCGAGTGATGTTCCCGATGATTACGACGCTGGAGGAGATTCGCAAAGTGCGGGCGATGGTGCGGCGGGCCCATCAGCAGCTTAAGGATGAGAAGAAGCCATGCGTTGAAATCCCGGTCGGCATGATGCTCGAAGTGCCCGCGGCGGCGATATCGATCAACGATATGCTGCCGCACGTCGATTTTGTCTCGATCGGCTCCAATGACCTGGTGCAGTATTTAATGGCGGCGGATCGCGACAATCCAAAGGTCAGTCATTTGTGCCAGCCGTTGTCGCCTCCTGTTTTGAAGACGCTGGCGACGGTGATCAAATCGTGCCGCAAGGCGAATAAGCCGATTACTCTGTGTGGCGAAATGGCCGGCCAGCCGCGGGCGTTTGTGCTGCTGTATGCGATGGGCTTGCGGAGCTTCAGCATGAGCCCGGCATTTATTCCCTCAATGAAAGAGCTGGCGAGCCACCTGACGGAAGAGGTTGGTCGGCGAATTCTGCGAAAATCGTTGACCCTGCGGACCACGACGGCCGTGAAGCGTTATTTGGCGGAGGAGATGGCGGTGATTGCGCCAAATTTACAGATGTTGGATACGGCGTAAGAGAGAAGGCGCAAGGCTTGGTGGGCACGGCCCACGCTAAGCGGCGGTGGGAAGATTGGTGCAGGCGATGATTCGGGTGTGTTGCCCCTCTTGGGCCAGTCGCGAGGCACATTGGTAGGCGGTGTGCGCATCGCGGAAGCTGCCGGCGAGCTTCCAGGCCGCGGGAGCATCGGGCGCGGCGGTTTGTACGCGGTATTGCCGGGCAATGCCGCCCGGGCAGCTTACGCCGATGGGATAGCTCGGCTGAGAATGGTTAGCGGTCATCGGATGGCGGCCTGAGAGGTGAGTCCTCGGGCTTGAAGAGCGAGGATAGCGGGGGTTAATCGTTTTATCGGCCAGTTCCCCCAGTGCGGTTGAGCAAAAGCCAGTATGAGGATTCGGCAAGTGGAGTTTTGGTTCGCGCGCCGCTAGATTCAATGCCGAACTGCCCGTTCTGGAGACTCTCATGGTTCGCCCCATTATTACTGCACTGTTTATGACTGCGATTTTTCTCGATCCACCGCCAGCTCATGCGCAATCGGAAGTTGACCCTTCGCCGGCGGCGAATCCGGGTGGCTACGGCCGGGCACGGCATCCCTATCAGACACGGTCAGTGACGATCGCCAAGCATGGCATCGTGGCCACCAGCCACCCGCTGGCGTCGCAGGCCGGGCTCGACATTCTCAAAGCGGGCGGTAACGCCGCCGACGCAGCGATCGCGGCAAACGCCGTACTGGGCGTCGTCGAGCCAATGAGCAACGGCATTGGCGGCGACCTGTTCGTCATCTATTGGGACTCAAAGACTCAAAAGCTGTATGGCCTGAACGCGAGCGGACGAAGTCCTTACAACCTCAATCGCGGTGTGTTCAAGGAAAAGGGATTGGCGCAGATTCCGATTGAAGGCCCACTGAGCTGGTCGGTGCCGGGTTGTGTAAGCGGCTGGGAAACGTTGCGGGCGCGGTTTGGGACGCGACCGCTCGGTGAACTACTTACGGCGGCGACTCGCTCGGCCGAAGATGGCGCGCCGGTGCCTGAAGTAATCGGCGGCTATTGGCGCGGGGCGCAAGCGGCGCTGCGAGCGACGCCCGAGGCGGCGGCAGCGTTCTTGATCGGCGGTGAGCGAGCGCCGGACGTCGGCGAAGTCCTGAAGCTGCCTCAGCTCGCCACGACGCTCAAGCTGATTGCCTCCCAGGGCCGCGACGCGTTTTACAAGGGCCCAATCGCTCAAAAGATCGTCGCCTATAGCCAAACTCACGGCGGCTACTTTTCCATGGCCGATTTTACGGACCACACGGACGAGTGGATTGAGCCCGTTTCGACGAATTACCGCGGTTATGACGTCTGGGAGTTGCCACCGAACGGCCAGGGGATTGCGGCGCTGGAGATGCTCAACGTGCTGGAGCACTTTGACCTCAAATCGCTAAAGCATAACTCGGCCGAGCACTTGCATCTGTTCATCGAGGCTAAGAAGCTGGCGTTTGCCGACCGGGCGAAATTTTATGCGGACCCGGCTTTTGGCAAATTGCCCGTCAGCGAGCTGATTTCGAAGGACTATGGCAAGCGGCAGGCGAAGCGGATCGACCGCACGCGTGCCGCGGCGGATGTACCGCCGGGCGATCCGCGACTGGCTCGCAGCGACACGATTTATATGTGTACGGTCGATAAGGACCGCAACTGCTGCTCACTAATTCAGAGCAACTACACAGGGTTTGGCTCGAAGCATGTGCCGGGCGACGTGGGCTTTGCTTTGCAAAATCGCGGCGCGCTGTTCGCCCTCGAAGACGACCATCTTAATCGGCTGGAGCCGCACAAGCGGCCGTTTCATACGATCATTCCGGCAATGGTGACAAAGGATGGTAAGCCGTGGTTTTGCTTCGGCGTGATGGGCGGAGATATGCAGGCTCAGGGACATGTGCAGGTGCTGATGAACTTGATTGATTTCGGTTTGAACGTTCAGGCTGCCGGTGATGCGCCGCGGGCGATGCATAACGGCAGTGCCACGCCGACGGGCTTGCCGGCGGAGGGTGTTGGATCAGTGACGGTCGAGGCTGGTGTTAGCGATGAGGCGATCGAAAAACTGCGGGCCATGGGTCACCATATTGTGCGGACCGAGCGGTCGAGCACGTATGGCGGCTATCAGGGAATTCTTATTGATTGGGAGCACAGCGTTTTGCACGGGGCGACGGAGTCGCGGAAGGATGGAGTGGCGGCGGGGTACTGAGCGGTGGTTGTGTGGCAGGCAGACAAATCTCACACAGAGGCACGGAGGCACAGAAAGGCAGACGACAAGGACATTTTGGTAAATGGCGGAAAGTTCAGTCAGCGTCGAACAGCAAGTTGCCGCGCCGAGATACTGCCCGCTGGTTTTGGGTGCCATTGCGGTCGCGACTGGAATTGTTCTCGATCACCTTTGGCCAATTGCGGCAATCACTTGGTGGTCGCTGGCCTTGATTCTGATATCGATTTGGTTGGGATTGTGGTTGCAGAAGCGTGATGGCTTGGCATCGGGGGTGCTGCTGGCCAGTGCAACGACCGTCGGCGCGGCGTGGCACCATGCTTATTGGCATGTGTATCCGGCGAATGAGATTAGCCGGATGATGCGGGAGGCGTCGCGGCCATGCTGTATTGAGGCGATTGCGATGACTTCGCCAAGATGGGTGCCGGCGCCGACGCCGACGGCGCTGAGGACAATTCCGCAGGGAGAACGATGCGAGTTGTCGGTGTGGCTGACGTCAATTCGCGACGGTCAGACGATGCGGCCGGCTAGCGGCTGGGCGGATTTGGACATCAACGGCATCGTGGAGCATGTCCGAGCGGGAGATCGGATTCGCGTCTTCGCGCAAGGCAGTCGGCCGGCGGCGCCGCTGAATCCGGGTGAATTCAACTACGCCAATTACCAGCGAAGCCAACGCATCGGCTGCCGGCTGTTCGCAGAGTTTCCGCAAAGCGTTGAGCGAATCGCGCGCGGCGGCGTTTTATTACCGCGGCGGTGGCTGGCAGATGTTCGCCGCGGCGGCCTGGCAATTCTGCGGCAGCATATTTCGGGCGAGCGGGCCATGCTGGCGTCGGCAGTGCTCCTCGGAGCGCGGGAGCAACTCGATCCAAATCGGAACGAAGGTTATTTGGCACTGGCTAGACAAACCCACACAGCGGACGCAAGCCAGTTTAGCCAACGGGGTTCGGGCTAGCTAGGAGAATTGTGGGCGCGGAGAGAGTGGACAGTTAAGCGTCAGGATTGCGATTGGCAATCAATTCATTCCTAATCATGCTTCTCGTCCTGGAAATTATCATTTCCGCACGGGCTTCAGAAATCCCATTTCTCCTGGCGATCTCCTCTATCGACGGTTCGCCGGTCAAAAGGGCGGCAAGGTAATCCAGGGTCACGGCCTTAGATTGGCCCTTGAGTTGATGAATAGCCCTGTAAATCAAATCCAGGAATTCGACAAAGCCTGCGGGACTGTTAATTCGGCTTTCCGCCGCTGCCGGCAAGCGTTTAGACCCTGGTCGCTGTATCGGCGACGAAGGGTAATAGTAATAGACAGTCTTTTCTCGACTTTCTTTCTTTGCCACAACGCCCTCACGACTATTATTCGAGAAGCATCTACGCCGCGTCGGCTGCTTGTGGCCTGCTCTTTTTCTCGTCTTTCAGGCACTTATCCAGCAGTTTCACGTCTGGGCTCGGCTCATCTCCACAGAGGCGGTGGAGCTTTGAATCGAGTTTTTTTAGTTCACCAACATGGTGCTCAATTGGATCGTTAGGGCATTCAAAAAGCAGCGATTCCGAATCCTCTCGCAAATCAGTCCATTGCCGCAAAAGGTCGCGATGCTCTTGCTCCCATGTTCCAAATGGGACCACATTGAGAATTACCGCTGCCGTAGCGGCGAGCGATGCAACTATAAGCGCCCACAAATCTAGCTCTGCCGGATGTTCTTTAAACATTGCCCCAACGGACAACATTGCGCTAGCAACCGCCAAAATTGCAGTGACGATTTTCGCTGACGTGTCCCATCGCCACCACCAAGTTGCGTACCGCTGGTGATACCGTTGATTCATACCAGCGGTGAAACTTAGTTCGTACTGCTTATCCAGGAATTCTTCGCGCGTCATTTTTCTTTTGGCTTCGTTGGGCGCTGCACCGATTCTGTCGTATAGTATTCCTTCGGATTCGCCTTGTTGGTCTTTGGCTCGCCTTGAATTGACCGATACGACTCGTTCGGCTCAGTCGAAAGCTTATCGACGCGTTCCTTTGAATACTTTTTCGGCTGCTCGCTGTTATCCTTCGACACGGCATTCCTCCATTGACTGCGCAGAACCAGAGGAATACCATATCGATACCTCTATCGAATGGTCCTCTGGCCCTACAGAGAACAAGTTAAACGCCGCGAGTTAGTCCCTCGCGGCGTTTTTCATTGTATCGCTAGGCGGCCGATTGTAGCAATTCCCGAATCGTCCAAACCTTGTCCGTCAGCTCTGCCGCCATAGCAGGCGTCTTGCCTTTTAGCGTCTCATGTTTTCGGGCGAAGTTGTAATACGCAACCCAGATCGCAGTCATCGCGACGTGGTGATCGAGCGACTTTGAATGAGCGTTCGTCAATCGCGTATATCTCCGCATGTGCATCCGGCACGACAGATTGAACCGCTCGACGTAGCTCGTGCTGATCTTATCTTCGTCGGGGCTCCCGAATCGCGGCACTTTTTCGATAGATGCTATGGCGGCGGGTGAGTACCGCGTCACGTCCTGCTGCGCCTTATAGCTCTTAATCAGTTGAGCGAAATCAACTCGGCTGCCCAAGTGTAGCGGGACGCCCGCGGTGTACGTGCCGAATCCGTCGCTCGTGACCTGGCAGCGGCCGCGCGTCGCGCCGTTCAACTTCGTCAGAAACGAATCGCATGTATCGGTGTCACGGTGGCCAACGACGTGAGCGAGAATCAACTTGGTATCTGCGTCGATCGCGTACCAGCTCCAGCTATCGCCGACGCTGCCCTTTAGGCTTCGCTGGGCGACCGTCTTTTGCTTCGCGAACACGAATTGCCACTGCTCATCTAGTTGGATCGTTTTGGCTTCGATGCCGACAAGCTTGGACTCTAGGAACGATTCGCAGTTGCCGCCAACATAAAGCACCATGTCGCAAATCGTCTTGCGGCATACACCCGTGATTCGCTCGCAAGCCCGGATGCTCATGCCTTCCAAAAGCATCTTGAGGATGGTTTCGGCCTGGTTCATATCCAGCCGCATATCGCCAAGCGGGCGCTCCATTTCCTTCGTCACGGTCTGACCGCAGCCGTGGCACTTCCAACGCTGGCAACCCTTGCGATCCTTACCGTGTTTCGTCAGTTTTTCGTGGTGACACATCGAAAGCGTTTCCCTGTCTGGGACGCTTCCGCTAGAATGCAAGTGCTTAGGTCGCGATCAGGCGGAAACGTCTGGTTGTGATTCGCCCCGCTGGTTGTTCAAGCAGCCATCGGGGTTTTTTGTTGGCCATTGCCCTCACTTGTTGATTCGATTATAACTATTCAACATCGGGCGTCAATACTTGATTCGCTAATAATTTTTCAAGGATGTCAAAATGGCAAAGAAAAAGGCGCATGGCGGCAAGCGCAAAGGCGCAGGCCGGAAGCCTGGGCCGGAAGGCAGAACGATAATCGTCGCTGCCAGCGTGCCGGGGGAGCTTGCGGAGCAGTTGGACGGACTGGCCAAGGATCGAGGATGGAATCGCTCGGAAGCGATTACAGAGGCTATCCGTGGTCTGCTAGACGCCAAGCGTTGACGTTAGCGGAGAGAGGGGGAATCGAACCCAACGACAGAGCCGTACCCTAGCACGGTGTATAAAGCCGCTACGCCGCCAAGACGTGGGCCACTCTCCGAAGAATGAGAGTGAGCATTGGTAAATCCCTCCGCACAGCACGACGCGACCGGCGTCTCTGAGGTTCAGCAAGAAAGATTTGCCGTCCTGCTATTGCAACTATTCCGAGAATCTTGAGAATTGCGATTGCTACAGGCTGGGACAATTCGAGACAAGCGCCAAAAGCGCATTAGCCGTCCACCGGCCTGTAGCAAGATCGTGGGACGGCTTTTTTCGTTGGCCCGCGATCACCACCTGAGTGCTCGTTAACAAGTAACCTGTTGGAATCACCAAAGGTCACGGAGTGTGCAGCAGCACTCTTGAGGCTTAATTGGCCTCAAAGTGCGCGCCACAGCGTGACCTTTTTTCGTAACCATTCAACGTCCTTTGAACAAATGGGAGCGACGCTGGTATAGTCACTTAACCAAGAAACGACGAAGCCCCGCGAGTAGCGCTAACTTCTCGCGGGGCCGTCGTACAACTCGTTGCCGCTGCCAGCGGTCAGTCTATGGTGGATCGACGCTGGCGGCGGTGCTTTTTAAGGAGCCCAGCTAGTGGGAGCCTCTGTTGTTTCTTGTTGGCGGTACGGATTCCGTCGGCGGTGGTCACTCACCGCCATAGCATCACTAGGAGCTTCACGTCGCAGGTAGGCCTCGACAGCCAGAGCCACGCCGTCAGTTACCGCTGGCGGCGTGGTGTTTTTGTTTATGAAATCCCCAGTGAAGTTTGCCAATTGTGACACGCCGTGGACTAGACGGCATTTGGCAGGTGCGAAACAACGTTGTAGCGACTTGGTGCAAACGCTGTGACGACCTTGCTTGCACAAATATTTGTGCAAGTCGCAAACTAACGATACAAATTCGAGCTTTTCACGGCAATATGTAGAATCGTATAACGCGCGGTCAATATCTGAAAATGTCGCCAAATCACGCCAAAAACGCGCTATTCTACGGAAAATATTTTCGCTCAAAACTGCGACTTTGTGGCAAGTTAGTAGCAAATTGATTGTAAATAGATTGCGCGTTTCCTGCGCGATTATGGCACCCACTTCCCGCCGTCCTGCTTGTAGCCGTTCCGGCCCAGCAGCTTTCGCACCGTATGCCGCAGGTTGACTTTGCTCATCTTGGTCTGATAGCCCGATTCGATCATCGCTACCATGATTTCGGTCAACGTCATGGGCCGCACGAAGACCTTGCCAATCGCCGCCAGAAGCGGCACATCGTCCAACTGCCGGCCCTTGAGCGGTGTTTCGACCCGAACGAATACCGCTGGCTCGTTGCTCCTGGCCCGTCTCACAAGCCGCAGCAAGCCCTGTTCCCTCAGCCGGATTAGATGGTCGTAAACAGAGCGATAATGCCAAGGCCGTTCCGGTTCCTTGTCCTCCAGCGCCGTCACTACGTCGTTTACCGTGAAGTCGGTATCGAGTGGAATGACCGATTCGATAGCTGCGCCCACCCGGCCCTTGCGCGTCGATTGCTGGCCTAGCAGCTCTTGCTGTAAGGCCGCGATCTTCTCTAGCGCCACTTCGTACTCGCGGCGCACCGCTGCTAAAGCCCGGTCCCGGTTGATCCTGGCGCGAGTGCGCAGAGCGTTGAATTCGTCGAGCATGGACGAACGGTAGCGCGGTTTCGAGAGTCGTCAAACGTCCGGTCATGTGTGTGGTTATATCTAGCCAGTGCCGGTTATTTAACGACGGGGACGATTCATATTCTGTCCATCTCGGGAATCCACGTCGGGATTTTGGCGGGGCTGATGTTCGGTCTTTATTACACGGGATTGCTGGGCCGGCGATCGACACTCGCGGCGATCATGTTGGTGACGATTGCATATGCGCTATTGACGGATTTGCAGCCGCCGGTGGTGCGAGCGGCGATCTTGGTCGTGATTGCCTGCGGGGCGCTCTGGACCGGAAGAGCGGCGATTGGATTTAACTCATTGGCATTTGCGGGATTAGTTGTTTTGCTCTTCAACCCGGCGAGCTTGTTCTTGGCGGGACCGCAGCTTTCGTTTTTGGCCGTGGCGACCATGATCGCGTTTCAATCGTGGTTGATGCCACGGCGGCCGGTCGATCCGCTCGATCGGCTGATTGCCAGGACGCGGCCATGGCCGATTCGTATTAGTAGCCGCCTCGGCAGTGGCTTATGGCGCATGTGGTTGACCGGGGCACTCATTTGGCTCATTGGCTTGCCACTCGTGTGGCGCCAGTGGAACTTAATTTCCCCGGCGGCGCTGGTGCTGAATTTTTTGATGTGGTTGCCGGTGACGCTGGCCATGTTTGCGGGGTTGGGAACGCTGCTCGCTGGAGCGATCGTGCGACCGGTTGCTCGATTGTGCGGGTGGTTGTGCGACCGGTCGTTCGGATTGTTGGAACGATTGATCGACGGTGGACGCGACTGGCCGGGCAGCCATTTTTGGTTGCCTGCGCCGCCGAGTTGGTGGGTAGCGATCTTCTACCTGGGCTTTGTCGCGGCTGTGGCATTTCCGGCGCTGCGGCCATCGCGGCGATGGACAATGGGGTTGATTTTGGTTTGGATCGCCGGGGCGTTGGGATTGTCGCAGGGGAATTTTTCGGCTGCGACATGGTGGCGCGAGCGACTGCTGGTTTGTCATTTTGTTGCCGTGGGGCATGGCGTCGGCGTGCTGGTCGAATTGCCGGACGGACACAACTTGCTTTACGACTCCGGGCGGCTGGGATCGCCGCTGGCTGGCGCGCGGCCGATTTCGTCGGTGCTGTGGTCGCGCGGGATCAGGCATGTGGATGCCATGGTCATTTCGCACGCCGATGCGGACCACTTCAACGCGATTCCAGGACTCTTGGAACGTTTTTCCGTGGGCACGATCTATGTTTCGCCGGTGATGTTTCGGCGAATGCCAGATGCGGTCAAGGAGCTTCGCGATTCCATTGAGCGCCGCGGTGTTCCGCTGCGAGAGATTTATGCGGGACAGCGATTGGCGGCGGGCGCTGATACAAAGGTGGAGGTGCTGCATCCGACGACCAAAGGCGTTTACGGATCGGACAATGCGAATTCGATCGTGCTATTGATTGAGTACGCCGGCCGGCGCGTGTTGTTGACCGGCGATCTGGAATCGCCGGGACTGGATGACGTGCTGGCCGAAGAGCCGCTCGATGCCGACGTGGTTCTTGCTCCCCACCACGGGTCCCCGCGTTCAAATCCCGGAAAATTCGCCGATTGGTGCAGTCCGGAGCACGTCGTGATTAGTGGAAGCAAGCCACTGGGCGATGAAGCGGTGATCGAAAGCGTGAAAGATTCGTTCCGGCTGCGCGGAGCAGAGGTTTTTCACACCGCGGAAGACGGCTGTGTAACGGTGGAAATTGTAGAAAGCGGCATTGCGATCAAAACGACTCGGTCGCATGTCCGCGCCGCCGCGGCTGCTCCGGACGCAAAGTTTTTGCAGCCGGAATAAATGGACGCTTTTTAGAATAATTCGGTCAGTGTTCGCGAAAAATCATTGCGGAACGACTCGCCAATTTGGTACGACGCATGTTTGGTTCCATTTCGTCCCGTCCAATGTCTGGAGCGCGGGAGGCATTTCCATGGATGCCGCTCATCAAGCACAACTGACGTATGCAGCCCTGGCCTGTTCAGTCGCGGCGCTGTTCTTTTCGCTGATCGCTGCGTTTCCGGGGCTAAAAGGTGTCTTGGCCGCCGTGCGAGACGGAATTTTGTGGTTTGCGCTCTTGGTGGTGCTGGGGGGAGTTGGGTTCTTGGTTTGGCAGCAGATGCGCCTTCAGCAGCCAGCATCGGTGGCAAAAGCGGCGCAAGGGCCGACCTAGTGTTGAAGGTTTGCTCATCTGGCGAACCTCGCTGAGTCGCGGCCTGTCTATCGGCCTTCATCCGGTCGCGCGTGTTGCGTAAACTGGAGCTTTGAAGCCGCTAAACACCCACCGAATATGCTTCCCACCGCCGTGCTCCCTTATCTCTGGATGCTGCTGGGAGCTGCAGCGTTTGCTGTGATGTCGATTTTGACCGCCCTATTGAGGGACGAGGTCGATTGGCAGTGGATCGCGATTGCCCGTGCAGGGCTCGCGATGACGTTCGCCGCGACGATGGCGGTAACTGCTGGCAAGCGGCTGGTTTTTTTGCGGCCGCGGAAGCTGTGGATGCGGAGCATCGCCGGAAGTATCAGCCTGGTGTGCGGTTTTTACGCGATGACGCACTATCCGGTCTCGGAGGTGCTGACGCTGACGAACATGTTTCCGCTATGGGTAGCGGTGTTGTCGCTGCCGCTCTTGGGTGAATGGCCGTCGCTCGATATTTGGCCGGCCGTGTTGATTGGACTACTTGGCGTCGCGCTTATACAGCAGCCGCAGGTCGATGCGGCGATGTTCACCGGGAGCCATATTGCGGTGGCGGCGGCGATTGTGAGCTCGTTTACGAGCGCAGTGGCGTTGATTGGGCTGCATCAGGTGCGCGAAATCGATCCGCGGGCGGTAGTGGCACATTTTTCAGCGGTGGCGCTGGCGTGTTGTGTCTTGTCGCTGTTTGTGTTTCCGACGAGCCACGAGTGGTCGCTCAGCTTGCGGACAGTTGGACTGCTGGTGGCGGTTGGCGTCTGTGCGACAATTGGACAGTTATTCTTAACGCTGGCCTTTGCCCATGGTCCGCCGGCACGGGTGTCCGTGGTGGGCTTGTCGCAAGTTGGGTTTGTGATGCTGATGGAAATGGCGTTCATGGGCCGGTCGTTTAGCGCGACGACGCTGGTTGGAATTGCCCTGGTGGTCGCGCCGACGGCATGGTCGCTGCTGCGGTCGGCGACTCAGCATCGGCCGGAGGAAGTGGAGTTGCCGCTGCGGGAAGCGGCGTAGGAAGCAGAGATCAGAAGTCAGAGATCAGAAGTCGGAGGTTTGTGATGCGATTAGTGCTCGCCCTCATTCAACCGACAAAGCTCAAGGCGGTGCAGGAAGCGCTGAACAAAATCGGCGTCGAGCGGATGACGGTGTGCGACGCGCTGGGCTTTGGCCAGCAGCGGGGGCTGAAAACCGGAGCAATGGAAACCAGCCGCCCGGCATTGCTGCGGAAGGTCGCGCTCGAAATTGCGGTCAACGAGGACTTTCTAGACAAAACGGTTGAGACCATCTCGCACGTGGCGCGTACGGCGGGTTTGGGGGCCATCGGTGACGGAAAGATTTTTGTGCTGCCGGTGGAGGAAGTGGTGAGGCTGTCCGATACGATTCGAGGGCCGGAGGCAGTGTCGTGATAAGTTCCAAGAACCGAAGAACCAAATTAGGAATGGTTAGCTGATCGGTGGTTGGATTTGGCGGACGGCTTCGTAGGCGGCGGCGGCGACGGTGGCGGAAAGGTTGAGGCTGCGGACTTCGGGTCGCATAGGGATGCGGACGGCTTGCGAAGAATGCTGCTGCAGAATTTCGGGCGGAAGGCCTGAGGACTCACTGCCAAAAACCAGAATGTCTCCTTTTTGGAAGGCGATGGTGGTGTAGGGACGTGAGGCCGTTTTGGTGAAAAACCAGGCGCGACCGGCGGTGATCGGCGCGGCCAAGCGGGCGGCAAGAGCGTCCCAATCTGGGACGGCTTCCCATTCTAAGAGCGGCCAGTAGTCGAGGCCGGCGCGGCGGAGCTGCTTTTCGTTGATTTGAAATCCGAGCGGCTCGATCAGCCACAGTTTTGCACCGATGGCGACGCAGGTGCGGCCGATGTTGCCGGTATTCGGCGGAATTTCGGGCTGATAGAGGACGATGTGGAGCAGCGGGTCATAAAGCATTGAAAATATCCATCGTTCGTGACTAGTAAATCGTTATCGTTTTCAACGCGAAGATGCAAAGGGGAGCAAAGACCACCAAGCGAGGAAATAATTTCGGCTTGGCAGTGTTGACAATTCGTACCTACTGTTATATATGTGTAGTCAGTTGAGGTTTTAACGTGTTTCTGCATATCGAGCGGGGATCATCGACGCCGATTTCGCGGCAAATGGCCGAGCAAATCGCGGCGTTGTGCGCGGCCGGGTCGCTGAAAGTTGGCGAGCAGTTGCCATCGGTGCGGCAGCTTGCGAGGGAGCTGACGGTCAATCAGAACACCGTGCTGCGGGTGTATGAAAAACTATCGGCCGATGGCCTCCTGGAAATGCGGCATGGTGAGGGAACGTTTGTCGCGGGGAATGCGTCGCGGCGGCGGTATGAGAAGCAGCGGCGGCAATTTGTGGATGAATTGGGGCTCGTCGTGCGCCGCGGGTTGATGCTCGGCATGTCGGCGGAAGAGGTGCGCGAGGTTTGCGAGGAGGTCATTGAGGTCAATGCAAAATCGGCCGCAGCCGTGCAGGTCGCGGCGGTAGGAGAGTGAGCCATGTTGGAACCGGCAATTCAGCTTTTGAATGTGCAAAAGAGTTTTGGTTCGACTCCAGTCCTGAAAGGTTTGAACCTGACGATTGAGCGGGGGCAGATATTTGCGCTGCTGGGCCGCAATGGCGCTGGAAAGACGACGACCATTCGCATGCTGCTTGGTTTGTTGTCGCGGGACGGTGGTTCGATCAGCGTGTTGGGCCGCGATCCGCAGCAGGAGCCGATCAGCGTGCGGGCGGCGGTCGGTTTTCTGGCCGAGGACCAGCAGATGTTCGGCTGGATGACGATCGCCGAGATTTTGAAGTTCCTAGCCCCGTTTTATCCGACCTGGGACAGCACGCTGGCCGATCGTTTTGTGCGCGAGTTCGAATTATCGCGGAACCAGAAGATCAAGCATCTTTCTAAAGGCCAAAACGTGCGGCTGGGGCTGGCTTTGGCGCTGGCACATCGGCCGGAATTGGTGATTCTCGACGATCCGGCTCTGGGGCTCGATCCGATCATGCGGAAGGAGTTTAACCGTGATTTGATTGCCCATTTGCAAAGCGAGGGAGCGACGGTCCTGTATAGCTCGCACTTGCTGTACGAGGTCGAGCCAATTGCGGATGAAGTAGCGATTCTGCATCGCGGCGTGATCATCAAGCAAGCGCCGACGGAGGCGCTCAGGCGGGATGTAAAGCAAATCGTGCTCTCGGCTGAGGACTATGCGGCGCAGGCCGGTGAGTTCAAAGCGATCGACGTTTGTCATCAGCGCGGGGAAGTGGCGGTTACGGTCGAAAATGCGCCGGCGGCGATGGAACGATTGGGGTCGGCTGAGGTTCGGCATCGAGTGATCGATTTGAATTTGGATGATATTTTCGCGGCGTATGTGATTGGCAAATCTGAAAGTCCGCCAAACGTGGCAGACAAGAATTCCATCACAGTTCCAGCCTGAATGAAAAGTGAGCAGCAGCGATGACCGCGATTGTCAAAAAACTGTTGTGGAAAGAGGTTCAGGAACTGAAATGGGAAACGTTGGCAGCCATGGTGGCCGTATTGGTTCTTCCTGTTTCCTTGGCTTTCCGCGACGTTAACGCAGCTTTGTTGGCCGTTTTGCCGGACCTGTGGCTGTATGTAGTCCTGATCGCCGTTTTCTTTGGCATGCGGGCCGCTGCTGGCGAAAGAACAGGTCGTGTTGGGTCATTCTTGGCAGCACTGCCTGTTTCGCATCGACTGCTGGGCGCAATTCGGTTAGTTGCGATGTGTCTGGCATCGATGGTTCCGCTGGTGGCGCTCCTTATCGTGGCAATCGTTTTGAATGCTTGGGCGGACGATTGGCAACGCGCTTCATTGATCATGTTGGCGACGATATTTCTGTTGGCGCAAGTGGGAACAGTCGTTGGTCTGGCGATTGCCGCTAGGGCGGGGCTTGGTCAGCCGACGGAAATTCGGGCTGCTTTTGTGGGATTTGCCGCGATCTTGGCAGTCGGGATATTGGGCTTTATTCCCATGCTCGCCATTCTTGAACCGGTGCAGGGCCGGTTTAATACGGTGGCCGAAATCGTACTTTGGGTAGGCGGCATTGTTCTCTACCTTCTCATGATCCTTCTCGCTGCGGTGAGCGGATTCATCAGGAGGTATTCTCTGGCGCTGGGGATCTCCGCGGAGACGAGCTCGAACCGATGGAAGGCTTATTGGTGGCAGCCGGACTTTCTGTCAGCACCACTTTCGGCGTTGGTGGGCAAAGCCGTTCGGGAGATGGGTTGGCTGGGATTGGGAGTGATCGTTGTTTCGCTGGCCTTGAGTTGCGTCGCTGGCTGTTTGGGAATCACCGGCACGAATCAGCGACTGAGCGCACTTGATTCACTAACGAGTGCTCTTCCTCTTATCCTGCTCATGAGCGGTTTTATCCTGGCGCTGCTGGTCGGAGTGGGAGCAGTAATTGGGGATGTCGAGCCGGGGGTCAACACGTTTTGGCGATCGCGGCCGATTTCGCCACCGGCATGGTATTGGACGAAATATGGCGTGGGGCTGGCTACGATATTTTTTGCCGTGGAAATTCCAGCCTTGTTTTTCATGCGCGGGAGCACAGGAACAGTCGCGGGCCATCGCGGCGTGCTGTTTTGGCTGTTGTTGTGGAGCGTTACGTTTACCTTCGCTTTGACGGCGACATGCCTCGTTCGCAAGCCAGGTTATGCGGCTATTTTGGCTTTTGGAGCGGTCAATATGCTGTATGCCCTGGTGGAAGGTACATTCGCGCTGATGGCCGGCGAGCAGAGGCCCTCGCCAATGGAGATCATTGTGCCGGTGTTTGTGGTGGCGTTTTTTGTTTCAACGGTGGTGGGATGGTGGGCAGCGGTGAATGACGTGGCGGTGACGTAGCAAGGAAATATTTAGTCGGGGCGGAAGCGGCGGTTTTGCTTGGTTTGGCTGCGGGTTTTTTTGTCGCTCAAGCGGCGGAGCTTGGAGCCGCGAGTGGGTTTGGTGGGGCGGCGTTTTTTGGGAGGTTTCAGCACGGCGAGGATCATCTGGCGGAGCTTGTCGTATGAGGCTTGAATGTTTTTGGGTTGATCGCGGAATTCTTCGCTATGGATGACGACTTCGCCGCTGGTGGTAAGGCGACTGGAATAGGCGGTTTTGAAACGGTCGCGGACGTCGGGCGGGAGGTTGGGGCTGTTCAGGACGTCAAAGTGCAGGATGGCTTTGCTGGAGACTTTGTTGACGTTCTGACCGCCGGGACCGCTGGAGCGGGCGAAGGAAAGGCGGAGCTCGGAGTCGGGAATGATCAGGTTGGGTGTGATTTCGAGGTCCATGGGTTCGGTTTCGATTGTGACTTAGGATTCCAGTTGCAGCGCTAAAGTTTGAGAAATTTTTTGTGCGGGAGACTTTAGCGCTGATTTTAAGTCGTTGGAGGTTTTGGGGTTCGGAGATTGGGTTGAATTGCCAGTGCGCTAAACTTTAGTGTTTCTTTAGCGCGGTTAGCCTGCTGTAAGTCTGTTGGCTGAGTGTGCTTCGCGCAGGCAAAATTGCGAGCAGCACCCTTTCCAGCACAGTGGGATCCGAAGCTTGGAATTCACGTGACTTGAAGTCGCGG
>JADMIO010987895.1_pt1 | contig 70656 bp, 59 predicted proteins | sample 8958161 | NCBI WGS metagenome assembly JADMIO01 (sample SAMN16585339, study PRJNA669376) | soil metagenome | isolation source: Crop rotation soil | place: USA: Cullars Rotation, Alabama | collected 2011 | reverse complement strand
CCGGTGGTGGTCATAACCGCCGTTGCCGGTGCCCTGCTGATCGGCGCGGCTGCGGGTGTGTGGACCTCGGAATCACGGGCGCCGGTCGGGCGCCTCCATGCCACGGCGCTGACACGGCTGACATGGGACGGTGGCTTCACCACCCAACCGAGCATCAGCGCGGATGGACGGCTCGTGGCCTACGCCTCTGACCGTGCGGGCCAGGGCAACCTCGATATCTGGGTGCAGCAGGTCGCGGGTGGCCAGGCCATCCGTCTCACTTCGGATCCGACGGATGATTCCGATCCCGAGGTGTCTCCCGACGGCAGCCTCATCGCTTTTCGATCCGAACGCCAGCCCGAAGGTGTCTATGTGGTGCCGGCGCTGGGCGGCACCGCACGGCTGATCGTTCCCGGTGGCCGCGAGCCGAAATTCTCGCCCGATGGACGCCAGATTGCGGCGTGGCTCGGCGGCTGGCTGGCGGCCCGCAGTGTGGGACTCGTGCGCCAGGTCGTCGTGGCCTCGGCCAGCGGCGGCGACGTGAAACAGATCGAGACGGGCCTGGCCAGTGCCGGTGACCCGGTGTGGTCGCCGGACGGAACCTCGCTGCTGGTCTTCGGCCGCCGGGCGACGACGGGGCCGAACATCGATACGGACTGGTGGGTGATTTCGCCGAGCGGTGGGCCACCGCTGCGCACGAATACGTTTGCGCGGCTCGAGGCCGCCGGGATCGACACCAGTGCGACCGACGACCAACCGTATCCGTCGGCGTGGACCGACGCGGGAGTGTTCTTCGTCGCGCGCCTGCTCAACGCGGATGCGAAGTCGACGTGGCAGATTGCGCTCGACGCGAAGACGAAGCAGGCCGCCGATCCTGTGGCGATCACCACGGGCACCGCGCAAGATGATTCGCCATCGGTATCGCGCGACGGCCGTCTGGTGGTGGCGTCGCTGAATCGTGACGCCGCACTGCTGATGCTGCCGCTCGACCCCAACGCCGGCCGGCCAAGCGGGAAGATCACGCACGCGCGCGACACGTCAGCGTTCACCGGCCGTGCGAGCCTCTCGCAGGATGGCCGCCTGCTCGCGTTCGTCCAGCGTCTGCTGGGGACGAGCGAACTGTGGATCCGCGATATGAAAACGGGCGGCGAGCGGCAGCTCGTCGTGACGCCGCCCGCACCGCTCAATCCGGTCCTCTCACCTGACGGGACCTGGGTCGGATACACCGTCACGCTGGTGCCCGAAGGGGGTGACGCCGGGGCTGGTACGGCGTACATGATTCCCGCCGGTGGCGGCGTGCCGCGGAAAGTGTGCGACGCGTGCGAGCTGTACAACTGGACACCCGACAACCGCCGCGTCTTTGTCGTCAGCGGGTCGCCGCGTGCGATCCAGGTCGTCGATGTCATGACGGGTGCGACGGAGACCTTGACGAGCGAGCTCGATCAGATCGATCGGCCGATGCTGTCACCCAACCGCAAGCTGCTCAGCATCAACGGCGGAACGCGCAGTTTCGTGGCGGCGTTGGATGGCGAGCGGGTCCCGCCGCGAGCCCAGTGGCATGACATGGCGCCCGACGACCGCGGACGCGCTGCCGGCTGGTCGCCCGACGGCCGGCTGGTCTATCTGTTACTCGAGCGCGACGGTTCGCGGTGCCTCTACGCGCGGCCGGTCGATCCCGATTCCGGGCGCCCCGCTGGCGAGATCTTTCCGGTCTACCACTTCCACGATGCGAGGCTGCGCTGGGGCTCGACCGGCTACTCATCGGCGGTCGTCGAGGGAGTCTTTCTCTCCGATCAGTACGAATTTCACGGCAACGTCTGGATGACGACGATCAGTCGATGATGACGGTCCGGCTGAAGCCGGACACGCTACGCCCGGACACCACGGCTGTCGGAAAACACTGTTACGCTGATGCATCGATGATTTCGTTCTCCCGCATCAGCAAGCAGTACGGCCGTCAGATCCTCTTCGTCGACGCCTCCTTTCAGCTCAACCCCGGCGAGAAGGTCGGCCTGGTCGGGCCCAACGGCTCGGGGAAAACCACGCTCTTCCGCATGATCGTCGGCGAGGAGTCGGCCGACGACGGGGAAGTGTCGGTGCCGAAGAAGCTGTCGGTCGGCTACTTCCGTCAGGACGTCGAGGAGATGTCGGGGCGCTCGGTGCTGGACGAAGCGATTCTCGGCAGCGGCCGTGCCGGCGATCTTCATCACGAGCTCGAGCAGCTGCAACACGCGATGGCCGATCCGGCGCGCGCCGGCGAGATGGACCGCATCCTCGCCCGGTTCGGCGAAGTGCAGGAGGAGTACGAGCATCTCGGCGGATACGCCCTCGAGGCGCAGGCGCGAGAGGTGCTGCATGGCCTCGGGTTCGAGGAGGACCAGATCGACGGCGACGTGGGCGCGTTGTCGGGCGGGTGGAAGATGCGCGTGGCCATGGCCCGCGTGCTGCTCGGCCGTCCGGATGTACTGCTGCTCGACGAACCGACCAACCACCTGGACATCGAATCGATCATCTGGCTGGAAGGCTTCCTGAAGTCGCTCCCGGGCGCATTGCTCATGACCTCGCACGACCGCGAATTCATGAACCGCGTGGTCACGAAGATCGCCGAGATCGACGGCGGCGAAATCACCGTCTACTCCGGCAACTACGACTTCTACGAGCGGGAGCGCGCCATTCGCGAGGCGAACCGCGAGGCCGCCTATGCCCGGCAGCAGGCGATGCTGGCGAAGGAGCAGCGCTTCATCGAGCGGTTCGCCGCCCACGCGGCGAAGGCGGCGCAGGTGCAGAGCCGCGTCAAGGCGCTCGAGAAGATCGAGAAGATCGAGCTGCCCAAGAAACGCCGCGTCGTGAAGTTCGATTTCCGCCCGCCGCCGCGATCGGGCGACCAGGTGGTGACGCTCGAAGGCGTGACGAAAAAATATGGCAAGCGCGTCGTCCACGACGGAGTCGACCTGACGATTCGGCGCGGCGAGCGCTGGTGCGTGATGGGGAAGAACGGCGCCGGCAAATCCACGCTGCTCAAGATGATTGCCGGACAGGTCGCGCCCGATGCGGGCGAGGTGAAGCTCGGCGCCAGCCTCAAGATGGGCTACTTCGCGCAGCAGTCGCTCGACCTGCTCAATCCGGACCTGACGATCGAGGAGCAGCTGCAGCGCGATTTTCCCGGCGAGTCGATCGGTGCCTTGCGCAACCTCGCCGGAGCGTTCCAGTTCTCGGGCGACGAGATCGACAAGAAGATCCGCAGCCTCTCGGGCGGGGAGAAGACCCGGCTGGTGCTGGCGCGCATGCTGCTCGATCCGCCGAACTTCCTCGTGCTCGACGAGCCGACCAACCACCTCGACCTGGCGACCAAGGAGATGCTGCTCGAGTCGCTCCACGACTTCGACGGCACGATGTTGTTCGTCTCGCACGACCGTGCGTTCCTGCGCGGCCTGAGCAACCGGGTTCTCGAACTGGGCGGCGAAACCGGCACCGAGGCGCAGCCGCACGCGTACCCCGGGTCGTACGTGGAGTACGTGGCGCGAACCGGGCACGAAGCGCCCGGCGTGCACGCGTAGGGCGGTTCCGGCACAAAGCGCGGGCCGACCCGCCGCGACCCGCTATAATCCGGTTGTGAGACGACGCCTGATTGCTGCCGTCGTTGCGCTCCTTGCCGCCGCGGTACTTCCGGCTGCGCGTCCTGCGGCGCAATCCTCCGACTCCTTCTGCAATCTCCAGACAACCGAACGCATCGTCGCGATCGGCGACGTGCACGGGGCCTACGACCGCTTCGCCGCGATTCTCCGGGCCGCTGGTCTGACCGATCAGCGCGACCGCTGGATCGGCGGTAAGGCGGTGCTGGTGCAGACCGGCGACGTCGTCGACCGTGGCGCCGATTCGCGCAGGGCTCTCGACCTGTTGCGGCGCCTCGAGCGCGATGCGGCGCGCTCCGGCGGCCGCGTCTACGCGGTCCTCGGCAATCACGAGCTGATGCGTCTGACCGGCGACTGGCGCTACGTCAGCGCTGGCGAGCTGAAAGCGTTTCAGAACGGAAACTCCGAGGGGTTGCGTCAGCAGGTGCACGATCGGGTCGCCGAGGCCAACGAGGAGCGCGCCAGAGCGGAGAAGAAGGACTTCGATGCGAAGGCCTTCCGCGAACAGTTCATGAAGGAAGTGCCGCTCGGATTCCTCGAGATGCGGCAGGCGTTCGATGCCGGCGGCGATTACGGTCCGTGGATCCGCTCGCGGCCGGCAATGATTCGGCTCAATGGCATCGTCTTCATGCACGGTGGAGTCAGCACGGAGACGGCCGCACGCGGATGCGACGCCGTCAACGCCGCGGTCAAGGGCGATATGGCGTCGTTGCCGTTGCCGCCCGAGAAAATGGCGAGTCTGTCGGCCGCGGCGGAGGCCGGTCCCCTGTGGTATCGCGGGCTGGCAACCGAGCGGGAGGATGCCTTCGCGCCGACGCTGGAAGCCATCCTTCAGAAGATGGAGGCACGCGCCATCGTCATCGGCCACACTGTTGCGCCGCGGATCACGCCGCGGTTTGGCGGACGAGTGGTGCAGATCGACACCGGCATGCTCGATGGGACGTTCTTCCCGGGGGGCGTGGCGTCGGCGCTCGAGATTCAGGGAAACAAATTCACGGCGATCTATGAAGATCGCCGTGAAGAAGTTCCGACGCCGAACGTCAGGTAGGGCGGGTTCTTCAGGACGCGGGGAAGTAATCGAAGACCACCGCCGGCTCGCTGCTCTTCTTGATCTTCTCGTCGAACAGCGCGACCAGGGCGTCCCGCCTGGCCATCAGCGCATCCTGCTCCAGCCTCGTCAACGAGCTGCCGACGGCTTTTGACAGCGCGTCCGGCGTCAGCGCCCGCAGCCGGCTGAGGAATACGCGATCGACGCGGCCCACTTTTTCCGGCGCCTGAAGCTTCGTGCCGGTCCGGAATGCGCGGGTGTGATCGATCAGCCACATCTTCCACTCGGTCGTGTACTGGATGTTGCCCTGGTTGCGATCGCGATTCTGAATGAGCTCGTCCCAGACCTTCATGATGGCGAGCTGCTTGGCATACCGCTGCGGATCAGGATCGGTCGCCTTGCGCTTGAGTCGCTCCTTCTCATCCATCTGGACGTTGTCGATCCACCAGGTGAACGCCGCACTCTTGCCGTCGATATACCGCTCGACCGACATCGGCACGTTGTCCATGCCGAGCAGAACAGCCAGGCGATAGCCGGCGATGTTGTACCGGTAGCTGTCTTTGAAGTTCAGCTCCGTCGCCTTGCCGGCCTCGAAGTACGAGCTGGCGACATCGATCGTCTGAATGTGGGCGTCGTGCGTGATGGTGCCATCGGAGAGAGTGGCGCGACGCGAGTCGGTCACCCCGCCGCCGGCGTCCTTGGTCTTGACGATCCGGCCCTTGAGCAGGAACGTCTCCATCTGTTCGGGGGTGATGTCGACCTTCGCCGGGGCCGGCGTTGCCTGTCCAGCGCCGGCAGCGACGGACAAGGCAAGTGCAGCGAAGGTGAGTGCGAACGTTCGACGGGAGAACTCCATCGGGCTCCCCTTTCGGAATCCAATCGGAATTGACGAGTCCGAGCGAATTCTACGGCAAGAGACGGTTCTGACGGTGAACTAGTTCACTGGCGCCGGAGACCGGTTCCTCATCGCCAGCACGCCGCGGAAGAGGCTCTGCATCAAATCGGGATGATCGGCGAGTACCGAGAACAACTCATCGCGATACAGCCTGATCATCCGCCCGGGACGGGAGACGATCGCCCGCGCCGGTAAAGGAACACCCGCCAGCGTTTCCGCCACGCCCACCGTGGCCCCGGGACGCACCGCCACCGGGTGGCCGCCAAGCGCGGAAATGACCACCTCGGCGTCGAGCAGGTGGTAGATGACCGGGGCGGCGCCCAGCTCGAACAGCACCGTGCCTTCGGCGACAGTGATCTCGGGAGCCACCTCCGTGAGGGCGAGCAGCTGCGCGGCCGTCGCTCGCGAGAGCAGAGGGTCCTGGCGGAGGAGCAGCGCCTTGTCCACGGCGGCCAGGTGCACGCTGGCGGCGGGCGCCGGCCGGAAGAACGCGGCACCGGTCCCGCCCGAGAGCACTTCGGCGCCGGCGAAGGCGGTGGCGATCTGATCTTCGCCGCGGCGCGCGAGCAGCAGCCGGAACAGCCCCTGTGCAAGCACGACGCTCTCCGACACCATGGCGAGAAAATCACGCGCGGCAATCCGGAAGCAGACCGAGTTGTGAATCGCGCGCAACGTGCCCTTGAAGCGCGCGCCTTCGAGCACTTCTTCGACGCCGAACACATTCGGGGCGGTCATCATCCGCACCGGCGTCTCTTCACCGCCGTCGACCTGGACCTGGCCCTCGATCAGGAAATGCACATCGTCGACGACCGTGCCGGGCCGGCGCAGGTCGTGACCGGCGGCGTGGCGCACCTCGTCGCCCGACTCGACGATGCGGAACAGTTCGTCGATCGTTACCGTGGAGAAGAGCGGAATCGCGCGGATGCGGTCGACCAGCTCGATCGCCGGAAGGGTGGCGGGAAGGAAGGTCTGGTCGGTTTCCGATCGGCGCAGCGTCAACGACCAGCTCGCGGCTTCGTAGACGATGTCGTCACCCGGCTGACGGCGGTCGACGACGTACTGGATATCGTCGGCGAGCGCCCAGAGACGCTGCTGGCCGACGAAGTGAATGGCGCAGGCAGCGAGCACGGGATCGGCGTCGTGAATGAGCTGTGCGAGGGTGTCGTCGAGATCGCGCGGCCGGCTCTTGAGCACGGCGTTGGCGTAGTGCACCTTGTCGGCGATCGGGCTGTCGTCGACGATCGGCATCACGCGCTTTCGCACCGTGCCGCCGAGCAGGTTGTCGAGATATTCCACCGCGGCCGCGCGACGGCGGCCCTCGCCCTGCTCGATCGTCTGCCGTGCTGCGGCCACGTCGTCCACCCGGTACAGCAGGCCAATCAGGCGATAGATGCGGTCGATGCTTCGCTGCAGCTTGTCGCCGAGCGCCTGGGCGAGCAGCGTCGATTCGGCGGCGGGCACCAGCCGGACCAGATTCTGCTGGAGCGTGAGCGCGTTGTAGTACCGGGACGTCTCGCGGAGCACCAGCGCTTCGAGCACCGGCCGCGGGCACGACACATCGGGATGTTCGCGCTTGATGGTTTCGATGGCGGTAATCGTCTTATAGCGAAGGAACCCGTCGCTGTCGTCGAGCGCGCGGGTCAGCGCGGTCATCGACGCCGGCGTGCCGATACGGGCGAGCGTGGCGGGTATATGACGCCGCACCCAGGGATGTTCGCGCTCGTCGAGCAGCGCGTAACCGAGCGCATCGACGACGTCTTCGCCGTAGCCCACGAGCGCGTCGCGCGCGGCGTCCTTCATGGCGCGGTGGCCGAGGAGTGAGAGCAGCGCGGGAACGAAGAGACCGTCCTCGACGCCGAGCGCGCGGGCGCTGCGGATCGCTTCGCCGGCTACCGAGGGATCGCGGTCGTAGATCAGCGGCACGAGCAACGACCGGAAGCGGCGATTGTGGATGTGGGCCAGCGCCGTCGCGGCTTCCCGGCGGCCCGGGGTGCCGGCGTCGTGCTCCTCGGCGATGAGCCGCATGAGGCACTGCTCGGCCGCATCGATGTCGCCCGGCTGCCCGGAGTTGGCGAGTGCGATCGCGGCAGTGACCGCGACCCGCGGCTCGCGATCGGCCAGATGCCGGTGCATCAGCACCGATCGCTCTTCCTGCGAGAGCTCGGCCAGCGCCGCCAGCGCGGCAGCGCGCACGTCCACGTCTTCGTCCTGGACCATGCGCTCGATCGCGCTCGACCAGTGGACGGCGACGCGCGATCGAGACTGGGCCAGCGCGCGCAGCGTCCGGGCTCTCACGCGGGGCGACTGATGGTGCAGCAGCAGGGGACTGACCAGCTTCCGCTTCTCGAACGCCTCGAGCATGTCGATCGCGTACAGCACCGACGCCTCGTCCGGGCTCGACAGCTCCTCGACGAGCGTCTCGATCGTCGCCGCGTCGGCAGTTGTGGTGCGGATGTCGAGTGGCGCGATCGCCTGCGTGCCGATGCTCTGCCGGAACGCGTTCTGATATTCACGGCGGGCGATGAGGGCCGTCGCCGCCCAGACGACGGCGGCCGTGATGCTGGCGTAGCTCAATTGCCGCCAATCGAGCCCCAGGCCCCACGGCTTGATCAGAACCAGGATGATGATCGCGGCCAGTGCCTTGGCGAGCTTCTCTGTGGTGACATCGATGAACGGCTTTGCCCGGTAGCGCAAATCCGCCGGCAGCGGCAGAAACAGGATCTCGCGCGTCGTCTTGTCGATGGTGTACCGGAAGGTGGTATCCAGTACGCGCGCGACCGACGGTGCCCAGAGCGCGCCGCTGAGGAGGATGATGACCGCGGTGCTGCCGAGGCCGACTGGCAGCAGCAACAGTGCGAACGTCAGTCCCAGCGCCGTGTGAATCCGCCGGGTGAGGACCACCTGCACGACGAAGCCGGCCGCCGACATGAAGAACGTGACCTGCGCGAGAAATGCCGCGATGGCATCGGTGTCGGTGCCTCGCGCCGCCTCCGCCGCCATGTTCAACTGCTGCTCGACAATCGTGCCACCCCCGGCGGCGAAGCCAATCACCAGTGCCATCACCTTGATATGCGGTGACTCGCGCAGCAGACGCAGGGCCTCCCGTCCGCTCACGCCCTGTTCGTCGACTGCCGGCAGGCTCTGGCCTGCGTTGCTCTGCCGATTCACGATCGCGATGACGATCCCGGTGCATCCGGCCAGGACGGCGGCGCTGACGAGCAGCAGATTGTTGGCGCCGACTTCATCGACGATGATTGCGGTGATTCCGGCGCCCATCGCGCCACCGAGGCTGGCGCCGCCGCCGATGAAGCCGAACAGCCGCTTGGCCTGCCGCGCGTCGTAGATGTCGTTGGCGAGCGTCCAGAACTGGCTGATCAGCAAGACCCCGAGGATCAGTCCCATGAAATACAGGCCCACCGACGGCCACACGGCGCCCGTCTGCAACAGCCCCCAGAACGTGACCAGCACGACGACGATCCCGCCCTGTGTCACGGGCAGCACCCACTTCCGCGGCAGGCGGCGGATGCCCTTCGTGTACAGGTGCATCAACAGGCCGATCAACACACCGGCGACGAGCTGCACGTAGGGGAGGTTGTCGGACCCGAGTGCGGTGATGAACTTCGAGCGGGTGACCGGCTTGATGATGTTGTACGCCGTCATCGCCAGGAACGAGTAGGCGAACATGAGCGACGCGACCTGACCTTCGCCGCGACGTACCGAGACGATCCTGCCGAGCACGCGGTTGACCACGGATGGCATGCGTGGGAGCCCTTGTCGGATTGTGCGTGTGAGTGAGAGACGCTATCGCGGGCGAGCGGGAGGCGCAACACATTTCGCAGGAGCTGGGCGCAAGCGTGCCCGGTGTGCGGTTCGTGCACACCTCGTGACACCTCGTGCCCGGGGTTCGCACACTGGCACCGTGACGCTTCGTCGCAGGCTCGCTGTCCGCGGCGCGCGGCTGCACGCCCTTACGCATGCCGTGCGGGCTTGGGCACGCCTCGGCGCGTCGCTCCGGGCTGGCATGGAACCTGCCCGTATGCTCCTGGAAACCGGGACGTGTATCGCGGGATTGGCAGCCTCCTCACTCTCACTCTCACCGTCTTCGTGGTCGCCCTGGAGCCGCTGCCCGCGGCTGGCCAGACTGGCGCCGAGTCGGAAATCAAAGCCGCGTTCCTGAGCAACTTCGTGCGGTTCATCGAGTGGCCGCCCGAGACATTGGGCGCCAGCGGGCCGATGACGGTGTGCGTGCGGGGGAGCCAGGCGGTCACCGATTCGCTGAAGAAGGCCGTCAAGGGCCGCGGTGTCGAAGGGCATGAGGTGGTGGTGATCGCGGCCTCCGCCGACGATCTCCTGAGGGCCTGCCAGGTGCTGTACGTGGCCGGCAGCGACGAGAAGTCCGCAAAGCGCGCGCTGCAGGCGGTGGACGGCGCCGCGGTCTTCACGATCGGCGATTTCGACCGCTTCGCGACGCTTGGCGGCGTGGCGAATTTCTTCCTCGACGACGACCGCGTCCGCTTCGCCGTGAACCAGGCGGCGGCGCGCCGCCAGCACCTGCGCCTGAGCGCGAAGATGCTGACCCTCGCGAAACTCGTGAACGAATGATCGTAAGGCAGTCACCCATCATGAACACGCACGTCACCCGGCTCTCGACCATTGGCGTCCTCGTGGCGTCGCTCATCGCCGGCAGCGCCGCCGCTCAGGAGCGGACGCCGCCGCCGGACAAGTCGCTTTACGATCTCTCGCTCGAAGACCTGATGACGATCGAGGTCGTCACCGCGTCGCGTACCGAAGAGCAGCTGACGCGCTCGACCTCGGTGATGAGCATCATCACCGCGCGCGACATCGAGCGGGCGGGCTATCGCACCATCTACGACGTGCTGGCCAGAGTGCCGGGGTTCTTTCCCACGACCCAGGCGACATGGAAGCTCCTGGGCACGCGCGGGCTGGTTGCCGACGGCAACGATCACATCCTCCTCCTCATCGATGGCCATCCGCAGAACAGCATCGTCGCGCACGGGTTCCAGCAGCAGGACGAGATGCCGGTGCTCGAGAAGGTGGCGCGGATCGAGATCATTCGCGGTCCCGGGTCGGTGCTCTGGGGCACGAGCGCGGCGCACGCCATCATCAACGTGGTGACCAAGGACGAACTGCAGGACGGCCGTTCCGTGCAGGTCTCGTCGGGCTATGCCGGCAACGATGGCTTGTTCACGATGAACCTGCTGAAGGCGGTGCAGATGGGCGACGCCAAGGGCGTCCTGTCAGCGAGTCTGTGGCATGCCGATGGCTACAACAGCCCCGACGGCGTGAACGTGAAGTTTCCCTGGGGGGCGACGACCAACCTGTGGCCGCGGCTGGACGCGCAGAATCCCGGATTCGAGCTGTCGTTCAAGCTGAAGGACAGCCAGGGTCAGCAGATTCTCGCGCGCGTCGCGCAGACCAGCGTGCCCTATCCCTGGGACTCGTGGTCCTACAACGCGGCGGGCGGCGTGCGGCCCGGATCCGATCTGCGCATGCGCAAGGCGTACCTGGACTACCAGAACGAACAGACCTACACCGATCGGCTGAAGGTGCAGTACACGCTCTACGGCGACATGCTCCTGCAGAACCGGTTCCCCGATGGACCGGCGGTGAGCGCATCGCGGCTGGACACGCGCTGGGTGGAGGATCAGAGCCGCGAGGAACTGGCGTTCGGCGGTGAGAGCACGGCCGCCTTCCAGATCGCCTCGGGCCACGCGCTCCACTTCGGGACCAAGTACGTGCACACCGTCGTCGGACCCAATCGCGGGTTCCGGTTCGACACGGGTACCGACCTTCCGACCGTGCCGGCGCCGGGCGAAGAGCAGGTGCCGGTGATCGACATCCCCTCGGGTAACGACAACAACATCGCCGCGTATGCCGAGGATCGGGTGACGTTCAACGGCGGACGGACCGACATCTTCGGCGGGCTCCGCGCCGACCACAACGACTGGCGCGAGCAGCGCACCGTGGTGCTGCCGCGCGCCGGGATCGTGCACTCGCTGACCGGCCACCTCACGGCGAAGTACGTCTTCAACACCGGTTACCTTCGACCGAATGCGGCCTACTCGAAGTCGGACGGCAAGTTCTATCGCTCGCCGTCGAAGACCATCGAGACGGTGAATGTCGTAAGTCGTTCAGAGGAGGTTCGCGGCCACGACGTCCAGCTGTCGTTCACGCGCGCCGGCAACTACCTGGTCGGCTCGGCGTTCTACACGGCGGTCGACAACTTCATCAGCTGGGAGACCAAGCTCGATCTCGGCTATCGCAACATGGGCAAGGCGTACTCGCACGGCGCCGAGCTCGAGGGCCGGTATTTCGTCGTCGACTCGGTGGCGCTGACCGGCAACTACTCGCTCGCGCGTGGCTATCTGCGCAGCATTCCGACCGGCGTGGACATCAATGGCAACGTCCAGCGGCTCGACGGCGCGCTGACCGATGCCGATCGCCACTGGCTGAATTATCCGACGCACACCTGGAACATGGGCGTCGATGTCATTCGTAACCGCCAGTCGTTCAATGCGAATCTGCGCGGCTGGCACTCGATGCCGATCGTCGCACCCTTTACCGCGGCCAACGCCGGTGCCTATGACCGGCTCCCGGGCGAGCTCTATCTCGACACGAACTACGTGCTCAAGAACATCCACGAGACGCTGGACCTGAGGCTCTCGGGGATGAACCTGCTGAACAACGTCGATCCGGTCGGCATGGTCGTCAACAATGGCGTCTTCCACCCGCGTGGACGCAATTTCGGCATCCAGCTGTCAAAGCGCTTCTAGCCAGTCCGTCCGTCCGCGGCGAGAGTAGCCACGATAGAATCGGGGCGCTCTTCATGACGCTCGCTCCCGGCATGCGCATGGGCGCGTACGAAGTCGTCGCGCCGCTCGGCAGCGGCGGTATGGGCGACGTCTATCGCGCGCGCGACGTTCGCCTGGGGCGCGACGTCGCGCTCAAAATCCTGCCGCACCACCTCACCGCCGACGCCGATTCGCTGGCGCGCTTCGAACGCGAAGCGCGCACGCTCGCCTCACTCACGCATCCGAACATCGCCACGATCCACGGGATCGAAGAGACCGCCACCGGCCGCGCCCTCGTCCTCGAGCTCGTCGAGGGTGAGACGCTCGCAGAGCGGCTGGCCGCACGCCGTGCGCTGCCGCTCGCCGAGGCACTCGCGATCGCCCGGCAGATCGCGGACGGTCTCGATGCGGCGCACGAGCGCGGCATCGTCCACCGCGACCTCAAGCCTTCGAACGTCATGCTCGCCACCGGCGCCGAGACCGCGTCGGGTGGCGTGAAGCTGCTCGATTTCGGTATCGCCAAGACCGAGCTCGCGGAACGCGAGTCGGCGACGGCGGTCACGATGGCGCGTACTCAAGCCGGCGTGATCGTCGGGACCACGGCCTACATGAGCCCCGAGCAGGCCAGAGGCCAGGCCGTGGACAAGCGGACCGATGTCTGGGCGTTCGGCTGTGTGCTCTTCGAGATGCTCTCCGGGCGATCGCCGTTCGCGGGCGCGACCGCGTCGGATTCGCTGGCCGCCGTCATCGAGCGTGAACCCGATTGGAGGCTGCTCGGTGCCGGCACCCCGCCGCGCATCCGCCGGCTCCTTCGCCGCTGCCTGGTGAAGGACATGCGGCGGCGACTGCGCGACATCGGTGACGCGCGCCTCGAGCTCGATGATGCTGGCGCCGACGACGATGACCGCAGACCGGTGCCGGCGGCCGAGGGGCGAACACGCTCGAACGCGGCGGCGCTGGCAGCGGTGTTCGCCGTTGTCGGCCTTGCCGCGGGGTGGCTGATCGCGAACCGGTCGGCCTCGCCGCTGGTCCCGCCGGTTGCGCGCGTCAGCATCACTGTTGCGCCGGCAGACGGGTTGCTCGGCGCTCATCAGATGGAACGATCGCTGTGGGGCCGCAATCGCCCGAGCCGCACGGCGATTGCGCTTGCGCCTTCGGGCGACCTCATCGCCTTTACCGCGACACGCGGCGGTGTCGAGCAACTCTACGTGCGGCGTCTGGACGAAGCCGACGCATCGCCGCTTCCGGGCACCGAGGGAGCGGACGGCCCCTTCTTCTCGCCCGATGGACGCTGGATCGGTTTCTGGGCCGACGGCGGACTGCGGCGAGTCGGTGTCGACGGCAGCGGTGCGATCAAGCTGTGTGATTCGGCTCAGCCGGCGGGCGCGTCCTGGGGCAGTGACGATTCGATCGTCTTCGCGCAGCGAGGAACCATCTGGCGGGTGCCGGGTGCCGGCGGTGCGCCCGTTGAAATCACCAGGCGCCCGGAAGAGGGCACCGAGACGCGGCATCTGCTGCCGCAACTCCTCCCCGGAGGGGACTGGCTCCTCTTCACCGTCCTGCCGACTGGCAATGACTGGACGACGTCGCGAGTCGTCGTGCAGTCGACGAAGACGGGGGAGCGCACGGTGCTCGTCGAGGGCGCCGCAGACGGGCGGTACGTGCCGACCGGGCATCTCGTCTACATGAAGCTTGGCTCGTTGATGGGTGCGCCGTTCGACGCTGCGCGCCATGCGATCACCGGCGGCGAGTTCGTCATCCAGCGTGGCGTCATGCATTCGGTGAACTCGACGGTGCCGAACAACCTCGATACTGGTGCCGGTCAGGTGTCGTTCTCGGCGTCGGGAACGCTCGCCTACGTCGGTGGCGGCGTGCACCCGGACTACCAGGGCCAGCCGCAGTGGATCGACCGCAGCGGGGTGACCGTCGATGTGACGCTGCCGGGACCGCCGCGACCGTACTTCCTGCCGCGGCTGTCGCCCGATGGCCGGCAGCTTGCGGTTGGCACCTTGGCCCTCGACGATCAGAGCCTGTGGCGCTACGACTTCGCCACCGGCACGTTCACGCGCCTGACCACCGAGGGGCGTGCAGAGGAGGCGACCTGGTCGCCGGATGGCCGCCGCATCGCATTCGCGCTCTCGCTGAATGGGTATCAGAGCCTCTACGCGATACCTGCCGACGGAAGTGCCCGCCCGGAGCGGCTGTTCACCGGGAGGGAGGCGGCTTTTCCGGGGGCGTGGACACCCGACGGCCAGACGTTCGTCTTCAGTCAGGCCTTCGACATCAAGACCCTCGACCTCAGTGGCGGCCAGACGCCGCGTGCGATCATCGAGTCGCGATTCGTCGAGCGAATTCCCGCGCTCTCGACCGACGGACGCTGGCTGGCCTACGTGTCCAACGAAACCGGCCAGAACGAAATTTACGTGCAGCCGTTTCCCGGTCCCGGGGGCAAGCGCCTGATCTCCACGAACGGCGGCACCGAACCGGTGTGGTCGCGCGACGGTCGCACGCTGACGTACATAGTCGAGAGCGCGAAAGAGCATCGCGTGATGCAAGTGGCCGTCAACACCGGAGCGAGCGAGCTGGCGGCGGGTACGCCACGTCAGCTCTTCGTGCTCGATCCCCAGCACTACTCGGGAGCGGCCGCGGCGGCGAGCTACGACGTCAATAACGACGGCAGCCGCATCATCATCATCAGAGAAACCTTCAACGCTGGTGTTGCGCCGCGCGAGATCCAGATCGTGCAGAACTGGTTCAGCGAGCTGCGCCGGCACTCGGGCACACGGTAGATTGCTTCCGGTATGAGCGTGGTGCCCTTGATTCTGGCTTCGGCGTCCCCGCGGCGCGCCGAGCTCCTGCGGGCCGCGAGTATTCCGTTCGAGGTGCTGGCGCCGGTCGTCGACGAGACGGTCCAGCCAGGGGAGTCCGCAGACGCATACGTTCGCCGGTTGTCCCACGCCAAAGCGGCGGCGACTGCCATCCTGGCCCCTGGCCGCTGCGTGCTCGGCGCAGACACGACGGTCGTGATCGACGAGGAGATCCTCGGAAAGCCTGAGGATGTGCACGACGCCGGGCGTATGCTGCGCATGCTGTCCGGTCGAGCTCACACGGTCCTGACCTCGGTATGCGTCATCGCACCCAACGGTTCTGCCTCGGTGCGCGTCGAATCCACGACGGTCGAGTTCGCGCCGCTCAGCTCGGTCGATGTCGCGTGGTACGTGTCGACCGGCGAGCCGATGGACAAGGCCGGGGCCTACGCCATTCAGGGCCGTGCATCACGGTTCGTGACCCGGATTGAGGGGTCGTATCCGAACGTCGTCGGGTTGCCTGTCGCGCTGGTCTGGAAGATGCTTCGGGAAACTGGATTCGGGGTCCGGGATGGGCTATCCTGACCGTAGATTCCTTCGCGGAAGTCCTTATATATGAGCCACAAAGCAGCCAAAGTCGGCATTACCGGTCTCGTCCTGGCGGTCGCCATCGGCAGTCTCTTGTACACATCCCTTGGTGAGAGCGCCGAGTATTACAAGCATGTGGACGAGGTGACAGCGAACCCTGAGGCGTGGCACGGCAAGAAGCTGCAGCTGCATGGCTTCGCCAAGGAAGTGGGCTGGAAGCCGGGAACCCTCGAGTACAAGTTCAAGGTCGAGAACAAGGGCGAGGTGATCCAGGCGTTCTATACCGGGACGGTTCCCGACACCTTCAAGGACGACTCCGAGGTCGTGGTGAAGGGCACGCTCGCCTCGGATGGGACGTTCCATGTCTCGGAAGACGGCGTCATGGCGAAGTGCCCGTCGAAGTACGAGGCGACCAAACCAGATTTCTCGAGCGTGAAGCCGGCGAACACCGGCACTCCTTAAATGGCCACCCTCGGGTACTACCTGCTCCTCACCGCGTTCGTCGTCTGCGCCTACGCAGCGGCGATATCGGTGGCCGGTGCGCGCCGCCGCTCCAACGCACTCATCGACAGCGGCATCGGCGCTTTCTACCTTCTCGCCGCCATCATGTCCGTCGCCTCCGCGGTGATGGTCTATGCCTTCGTGGCCGGCGACTACACGATCAAGTACGTCGACCACTACTCCGACTCGGTCCAGCCGCTGTTCTACAAGCTCACCTCGTACTGGGGCGGGCTCGACGGCTCGATCATGTTCTGGGTGTTCCTGCTGTCGCTCTTCGGAACCGTGGCGATTGCCGCGAACCGTGAACGGCACCGGGAGTTGATCCCGTACGTCGTGGCCGTGATTGCGACCGTGGAGATGTTCTTCATCTTCCTGATGGTCGTGCACAACAACCCGTTCGAAACCTATCTGACGCAGTCGCCGCCCGACGGCCGCGGGCTGAATCCGCTGCTGCAGAACTTCTACATGGTGATTCACCCGCCCACCATGTATCTGGGGTTCGTCGGCCTGACCATCCCGTACGCCTTCGGCATGGCCGCGCTCATCACCGGCTATCTGGACGACTCGTGGTTGCGCGCCGTGCGCCGCTGGACGATGTTCGCGTGGCTGTTCCTGTCGATCGGGCTCGGCCTCGGGATGATCTGGGCCTACGAGGAGCTCGGCTGGGGCGGCTACTGGATGTGGGACCCGGTCGAGAACGCCGGGCTCCTGCCCTGGTTCACGGCCACGGCGTTTCTGCACTCGGTCATGGTGCAGGAGCGGCGCGGCATGCTGCGCGTGTGGAACGTGTCGCTGGTCATCCTCACGTTCTTCCTCACCATCTTCCAGACCTTCATGACGCGCTCGGGGATCGTGCAGTCGGTGCACGCGTTCGGCCAGGATCCCGAGCTGGCGCGGATGTTCACCGCGTTCATGGTCACGCTGCTCGTGTTCAGCTTCGGCTGGTTGATCTACCGGCTGCCGCTGCTGCGCGCCCGCAACGAGCTCGACTCGTGGATCTCGCGTGAAGCCGCGTTCCTCCTGAACAACTGGATCCTCGTGTTCTCGGCGTTCTTCGTTCTGTTCGGGACGATGTACCCGACGCTCAGCGAGGCATTCCTCGACGAACGCAAGACCGTGGGCGCGCCGTTCTTCAACCAGTGGATGCTGCCGATTGGTCTGGTGCTCCTGCTCCTGACCGGCATCGGGCCGCTGCTGGCGTGGCGGAAGTCGACGATCGCCAACCTGCGCGATCAGTTCCTGTTCCCGGTCGTCTCCACCGTGGTGGTTGCCGGTGCCGTCCTTGCCGGCGGCGTGCGAATCTGGACCTCGGGCATCTGCTTCGCGTTGAGCGGGTTCGTGGTGGGCACCGTCACGCAGGAGTTCTGGCGGGGGAGCCGCGTGCGTCAGCGCGCGACCGGCACCGATCTCTTCACCGCGCTCGTGGGGCTCGTTGGCCGCAACAAGCGGCGGTACGGCGGCTACATCGTCCACCTCGGAATCGTGCTGTTGTTCCTCGGCTTCGCCGGCGAGGGCTTCAAGAACAAGATCGAGGCGCGCATGACGCCGGGCCAGCAGGTGGACGTGGCCGGCTTCACCGTGCGCCAGGACGCGCTCACCGTCACCGACGACGGCGCCAAGCAGATGGTGACCGCCAAGGTCACCGTACTGCGCGACGGCAAGACGTTCGCGACGATGTACCCGGCGAAGTGGTTCTTTCGCAAGCACGAGGATCAGCCGACGACGGAAGTCGCGATTCAGCGCGGGTTCGCGCAGGACGTCTATCTCGTGCTCTCGACCTTCGACGTCGCGACGCAGACGGCCGATCTGGAGGTGCACGTCAACCCGCTCGTGAACTGGATCTGGACCGGGTTCGGCATCCTCGCGCTGGGGACATTCATCGCCTTGCTGCCCGACACCATCTTCGCGTTCGCGGTGGCGCGAGTGCCGGAGGCGGCGGTGACGACGTCGGCGGTGTTGCTCGCCCTCGTCCTCGGTCAGAGCGCGCTGATGGCGCAGGGCGATGGCGGTGCCAAAACTGCCGCGACGGGCCAGGTCATCACGCACACCGCGCTCGAAGAGGATCTCAAGAAGGAGATCATGTGCACCTGCGGCGGGTGCCGGCTGTCGGTGGCCACCTGCGGCATGATGAACTGCCACGGGAAGAGCGCGCAGACAGGCAAGCTGCAGAAGCTGATCGCCGAAGGAAAGTCGCGCGACGAGATCGTGGCGATCTTCGTTCGCGACAACGGCGGCGAGGACATCCTCATGCGGCCGATCGATCGCGGCTTCAATCGGCTGGCGTGGCTGTTTCCCTATCTGGCCGCCGGCGTCGGGCTCGTGGCGATCGTGCTGACGGCGCGCCGCTGGTCGGCGCACGAAGAGCCGCAGCAGACCAACAGCGCCGCATCCGATCCCGCGCTCAGCGCACGCCTCGACGATGAGCTCAGAAACCTCGACTGAGCCTCAGGCGCTGCCACCCTGGCAGTTCTTCACGCTCGCCGGATTGATTGGCGCCACCATCGCCGTCCTCGCCAAGGGCGGCCTGCCGCCATGGCTCGCGACGCACCTGCCTGATGCGATCACCTCGTTCTTTGGCTCCGGCCAGAAGACGTCGGCCGCGGTGGTCATTCTCCTCAGCCTGACGATCTTTTCAGCCGCGGCCGTCGGCCTGGCCATGGTCCGCACGCTGGTGCCGTTGACACGAGGCACGGGCGCCGACGGCCCACCGGTGGTGGCGGGGCGTACGCGAGCGGGGCTCGAGCGCGAAAAGACGCTGGCACTCCGCTCGATCAAAGAACTCGAGTTCGATCGGGCGATGGACAAGGTGTCGGAGAAGGACTTCGTGCTGATGAGCGCGAGGCTCCGCGAGCGCGCCGCGCGAATCATGCGGCAGCTCGACGCCGGCAGCGTCTACGCGCGCGAGATCGACAAGGAGATCGAGCGGCGGCTGGCGGCGATGCCGCAGCCGAGAGTCTGCGCGTGCGGTGTGACCAACGATCCCGATGCCCGATTCTGCAAGTCGTGCGGAAAGGCGGTTGCGTGAGAGCGATTGCGGCTGCGGTGATGGTGCTGCTGCTCGCGGGTGCCGCCGTGGCGTCGGCGCAGCAGATGCCGGATCCGTCGCTCATTCACGGCAAGGCCCTGCCGGCGCCCGAACTGCCCGCCGGCACGGTCACGGTCCGCGTCGTCCGTGAGTCGATCGGCAACAATGTCGCCGGTCAGCAGGTGCGGGTCACCGCGGGAGGCACGACGCGCACGGCGACGACCGACGAGGAGGGGCGCGCGGAATTCCGCGACCTGCCGCGCACCGGCGACGCGCGGGCGGAATCGACGGTCGATGGCGAGGCGCTCGTCTCCGATCCGTTCATGGTGCCGTCATCGGGCGGCCTGCGCGTGATCCTGGTTGCCGGCATCGCTCGCGCGGCCGAGCGCCGCAAGGCCGAGGAAGCGGCGTCGCTCGCGGCACCGGCGGCCAAGGGCCAGGTGGTCTTCGGTGAGAACTCGCGCATCCTGATAGAGTTCGAAGGCGATGCGTTGCAGGTGTTCTACGTCCTCGAGATCGTGAACAACGCCCGCACGCGCATCGACACCGGCGGTCCGGTGATCATCGAGCTCCCGAAAGAGGAGATCGGCGCGGCGACGCTCGAGGGCTCTTCTCCTGCGGCGTCCATTCGCGGCAACCGCGTCATCATCAACGGACCGTTCGCACCCGGAGTCACCCCGGTGCAGGTGGGCTACCAGATGCCGCACTTCGGTCCCGACGTCACCATCTCGCAGACCTGGCCGGTGGCGCTGCAGCGGGTCACGGTCGGCGTCGAGAAGCTCGGCACGCTCGCGATCGCGTCCAGTCAGTTCACCAACACCGGCGAGGTGCCCAGCGACAGCGGCAAAGTATTCGCGGTCGGCAATGGCGGCGCGATGGCGGCGGGAAGCACGCTCGTCATCAACCTGACCGGTGTTCCCGCACATAGCCGCGCTCCCCGCTACATCGCGCTCGGGTTGGCAGGCATCGTCGTCGCCCTCGGCGTGTGGCTGTCGATCTCCGGCAGCCGGAAGAACAGCGCGGCGCGTGAGGCACTGACGGCGCGACGCGAGCAACTGCTCGAGCAGCTGGCGCAACTCGAAGCGGGCAAGCGCGACGGCAAGTTGTCGCCGGAGCGCTACACCTCGAAGCGGCAGCGCATCGTCGGCGAGCTCGAACAGATTTACGGCGAACTCGACAGCTCGGGCGCGGGACCGCAAGGGGGCGGCGAAGGCGTCGCCGCCTGATGGTGGACTTCGAACACATCGGCGTCGAAGACGTTTCGCGCCACTTCGGTCGCCGCCGCGCGCTGTCCCGAATCTCCTTTCGCGCCGAGCGCGGTTCCATTCTCGGCCTCCTCGGCCCCAATGGCGCAGGGAAGTCCACGATGCTGGCCATCCTGGCGACGCTGCTGGGGCCGACCAGCGGACGCGTCCGCTACGGGACGCTTGCTGCGGATGCGCCAGCCGGACCGCTGCGTGGGCGCATCGGCGTGCTGGGCCACGATCTCTTTCTCTATCCAGACCTCACCGCGCGCGAGAACCTGATGTTCTTCGCCGGCCTGTACGGGAGCGCCGATCGACGGCGCGCGGCCAGCGACGCGCTCAATCGTGCCGGCCTGCTCGATCGCGCCGACGACGCCGTGAGCAGTTTCTCGCGCGGGATGCGGCAGCGAGTGGCGCTCGAACGGGCGCTGATTCATCAGCCGCGGCTGGTGCTGCTCGACGAGCCGTTCACCGGTCTCGACGACGCCTCGGCCGCAGCGCTGCTGGCACGTTTGAAGCTGCTGCGCGACGGCGGCGCCATCGTCGTTCTCGCCACGCACGATCTCGATCTCGCGGAAGGGTTGCTCGATCAGGCGGTCTTCCTGAAGGACGGACGGATCGCCGAGTCGCTGGCGCAGCCCTCGGGCCTGCGGTCCGCCTACCGCACCGTCATGTCGCAGCGCCTTCAATGACCGCCTTCACCCGTGCGATCTGGCTCATCGTCCAGAAGGACATGACCATCGAGGTGCGCAGCCGCGAGATTGCCTATACGACGCTGTTCTTTGCCGTGTCGTGCATCCTGATCTTCGCGTTCGCGCTGGTGAGGGAAGGCAAGCCGCCCGAAGATGGCGCCGCGGGAATCCTCTGGATTGCGATCGCCTTTGCCGGCACATTGGCGCTGGGCCGGACGTTCGAGCGCGAGCGGCAGGCCGAGACGCTGCGAGCCCTGTTGATGGCGCCGACGGGAAGGCCTGCCGTCTACGTCGGGAAGCTGATCGGCATTCTCGTGCTGCTGGCCGTCACCGAGCTGATCATCGTTCCGGTCATCGCGTTCCTGTTCCAGGCGCCGCTCTTCAGCCACCCGCTGTGGCTGGCAACGATCGTCGCCGCCGGGACGATCGGCTTTGCCTCGGTGGGAACGCTGTTCGCCGCGATGCTCGTCCGCGCGCGCAGCCGTGACGTGCTGCTGCCGATCCTGTTGTATCCGATCACCATTCCGGTAATCATTGCCGGAGTTCGCGGTACGGCGCTGCTGCTGCAGCCCGAGATCGACTTCGACGCACTGCGCTTCTGGATCGCGCTGCTCCTCAGCTTCGATGCCGTGTTCATTACGCTGGCGCTGTGGACCTTTGAACCTTTGATGACCGACTGAGATGCCTAAGTGGTTTGTTCCCGTCGCCGTGCTCTGTGCGCTGATGTTCGCGATCGCCCCCTGGATCATCGCGCAGACGCCGGAAGAGTCGACGATGGGGCTGGTGCAGAAGATCTATTACTTCCATATGCCGGCCGCGTGGATGTTCCTGATCGGTGCGGTCGTGTGCGGCGTCGCGAGCGTCGGCTCACTCTTCACCGGGTCGGCGCGTCAGGATCGCCTGGCGTGGGCCGCGGCCGAGCTCGTGGTCGTCTTCGGCGTGATTGCGCTGGTGACCGGTCCGCTCTGGGCGCGGAAGGCCTGGGGCGTGTGGTGGGTGTGGGACGTGCGGCTCACCTCGAGTCTGATGGGATGGATGGTCGCGGTCGCGTATCTGCTCGTCCGCAAATACGCCGGCCCCGGCTCGGAGAAGCTCGCCGCCGGTCTCTCGCTCTTCGGCATGGCGAACGTTCCCTTCATCTACCTCTCGGTCAACTACTGGCGGACGATGCATCCGGCAACGAGCGTGGTGCCGAAGCTGCCGGTGGAGTTCGGCGTGCCGCTGTGGTTCTGCGTGACCGCGTTCACGCTGCTCTTCGTTCTGTTGCTGAGACTGCGCGTTCACCTCGAGGAGCAGCGCGCGCGCCTCGACACCCTGTACCTTTCACTCGAGTCTTGAAGCGATGTCCGTGTTGACACGATTCCTGATCGCCATCGCCCTGGTATTTGGCTGCGCCGCTCCGGCGCTGGCTCAGCAGCCCCAGATGCCGCCGGAACAGCAGACCGAATACGTCCCCTTGAAGGATGCGCCGCCGCGCCCCGAGCTGCCGGCCGAACGGCTCGTCATCGCGGCCTACTCGTTCGTGTTCCTGGTGCTGTTCGTGTACCTGGTGTCGCTGTCGAAGCGGCTGGGCGCGGTGAAGGCCGATCTCGCCCGGCTCGAAGGTGACGTCCGGCGCAGTACACGGGCATAGGCGCGATGCCGACAGCAGCCCACTTCCTCTACATCCCGGGCGTGCTGCTCCTGGGCATCGTCATCGGCTGGATATTGGGATCGCGCGCGGCTGCTGATGCCTACGCCTCGCAGCTGCGCAAACAGAATCGAAAATAGCGGCGGGTCCGCTCGTAACGCTGGCGCGGAACCTGCCCTACCGGCCCACACCTAATCTGCGCGCAAGCACGTCGGGCAGGCCGGCGGTCAGGATCTTGTTCTGCGCCGTCGCCAGGTCGTACTGGACGCGGATGACGGCCAGCGTCTGCGCGTCGGTATCGAGCCAGCCAAACGCCGCGCGCGCGTCGCCGTCGCGCGGCTGGCCCACCGCGCCGCAGTTGACCAGATACTGAATTCCCGATTCGAGCTGCAGCTCGAACCGATCGCCGCGCGGCGGACCCACCGATTCGAGGTCGCGGGTGAAGCGAAATGCCGCCGGAACATGCGTGTGCCCGAACACGCAGAGGGGCCGCTGCATCGCGCGGAAGGCGTGCCGGGCGTCGAGATCGTCGACGATGTAGAGATCTTCGTCGAACGGGGCGCCGTGGCAGATCTCGACGGTCTCGTCGATGTGGATCGGCCCCTGCGGCAGTGCCGCGAGCCAGTCACGATTCTCGGGAGTGAGCGTGCTTGCGGTCCATTCGATCGCCTGCCGCGCCAGGTGATTGAAGCTCCTGACGCTCTCGAGCCCCGAACCCACCTTGTCGTGATTGCCGCGGATGAACGTTGCCGATGGGAACGCGCGCACGCGCTCGACGACTGCATTGGGATCCGCGCCGTAGCCGACCAGATCGCCGAGCACGAGCACGTGATCCGGATCGCGCGCTTCCGCCAGCGTTGCTTCGAGGGCCTCGAGGTTGGCGTGGATGTCGCTCAGGATCAGGTACTTCATCAGTACTCGAGCCATTCGAGCAGGTGCTCGACCACTTCCATCGGCGGCCGTGCGGCGTCGACACGGACGTGCGCCTGGGCGTAGGCCATCTGCCGGCGCGCGAACAGCTGTTCCATCTGCATGCGATCGGCGGCGAGCGGCCGCCGGCCATCGGCGGGCACGCGCTCGAACACGTTGTCGAGCGGCACGTCGAGCCACGCGACCGCGCCGTCGGCGAGCATCAGCGCCCGGTTGTCGGGCTCGACGAACGTGCCGCCGCCGGTGGCGACGACGACGTGGCGTTCGGGAAAGAGCTCGCCGAGCACCAGCCGTTCGAGCTGACGGAAGTGCGCTTCTCCGTGCTGCGCGAAGATGGCGGCCACCGCTTTGCGCTCGCGCGCTTCGATGCGTTCGTCGATGTCTTCGCAGCGCCAGCCGAGCCGCCGGCTCAGCGCCCGCGCGATCGTCGTCTTGCCCGCACCCATGAAGCCCACCAGATACACTTTGTCGGCGTTCACGCGCGAAGCGACTCGAGGACCGAGAAAAACTCCGGATACGACACGGCAGCGGCCCCGGCGTCGTGAATCGTCGTCGGGCCCGAGGCTCCGAGAGCGGCAACCGCGAAGGCCATCGCCAGCCGGTGATCGTTGCGGGCATCGACTTCACCGCCGCGAAGACGGTGGCTGCCGCGGACGTGGAAACCGTCGGGCGCCTCGTCGATGTCGGCGCCCATCCGCCGGAATCCTTCGGCCAGCGCCGAGATCCGGTCGCTCTCTTTGACGCGCAGCTCCTGCGCCCCGCTCACCGAGAGCTCGCCCCCGTGCGTGGCGAGCGCCGCCAGCACCGGCAGTTCATCGATGACGCCGGGCACCTCCTCGGGGGCGATGTGCGTCGTCTGATGACCCGCGTGTCGCACGGTGATCGTGCCCATCGGTTCGCCGGGAGCGTCGCCGCCGTCGACGTCGATCGATGCGCCCATGCGCCGCAGGACGCCGATGATCCCGGCCCGCGTGGGATTGAGGCCGACGCCGCGAATCACGACTTCGGAATCGGGGAGTGCTGCTGCCGCCGCCATCCAGAACGCGGCTGATGAAATATCGCCCGGGACTTCGAGCTCGACCGCCTTCAGGCGTTGACCGCCGGCAACCCCGACGCGCGCCCCGTCGCGCAGCACGCTCACGCCGAATGCTGCCAGTGCCCGCTCGGTGTGATCGCGTGTCGCCAGCGTTTCGGTGACCCACGAGATGCCCGACGCGTAGAGGCCGGCGAAGATCACCGCCGTCTTGACCTGGGCGCTCGGCACGTCGGGCCGGAAGTCGATTGCCCGCAGCGTGTCTTGGCCGTGAATGGTCAGCGGCGGCCGGCCGTCGTTGGAGTCGATGCGGGCGCCCATCTGTTCGAGCGGCACGATGATCCGCCGCATCGGCCGGCGCTGCAGCGACTCGTCGCCGGTCATCGTCGTCGAGAAGGGATGGGCGGCGAGGAGCCCCGCCAGCATCCGCATCGTGCTGCCGGAGTTGCCGGCATCGAGAACGGCGGTCGGCGGCAGCAGTCCCGCGAGGCCGCGCCCGTCGATACGCAGGTGGCGGCCGGTGGCATCGCGGCCGACATCGGTGACGTCGACGCCAAGTCCGCGCAGGCAGCCGAGCGTCGAGTTGCAATCGGCGCCGGTGGAGAAGCCGCGGATCTCGCTGACGCCATCGGCGATGGCGGCGAGCATGGCGTAACGGTGCGAAATCGCCTTGTCACCGGGCGGCCGCACGTCGCCACGGATGCGGGGCGCCGGCTGCACCATGACGGTTTGCGGGACGGCCATGGTCGAACTATAACAGGTGGGCCTTCGCACGGGCATCGGCGCTATCCCTATCAGACCAAATCGGACACGGGCTCGGTTACACTCTTCGCCCGGAGGTTCCATGCATCGCATCGGACTGACGCTGGTCGTCGTTGTGTTCGTGGCTGCCGGCCTTGGCGCCCAGCAGCAGATTCAGTTCTTTGCGAGCTTCACCGACACCAAGGGCGTACCGGTGACGACCCTCACCGAAAAAGACCTGCGGGTCAGCGAGAACGGCAGCGACGGCAAGATCCTCAAGCTGGAGCCGATCGACTGGCCCTCGAAACTGCAGCTGCTGGTGGACAACGGCACCGGTCTGGGCAATGAGAACCTGATTCACCTGCGCAACGGTGTGCGCGGGTTCATCGAGGCGCTGCCTGAAGGGCTCGAAACCTCGCTGATTACCACCGCGCCGCAGCCGCGCAACGTGGTCAAGCCGACTGTCGATCGGCAGGCCCTGCTGAAGGGGGTGGACCTGCTGACGCCCGACTCGGGGGGTGGGCGGTTCATCGAGGCGCTCAACGAAGCCGCCGCGCGGATCGACAAGGAAAAGGGCAATTACTTCCCGATCGTCGTCGTCCTGGGCACGACCGCCGCGGAGGGGGGGACGGTGATCGAGCGGGACGTGACGCGGATGCTACAGCGCTATCAGCAGCGTGCCGCCACCGTCCACGTGATCCTGTTCAACAGCGGTGTCCGGTCGGCGACCAGCGTGACCGGCGCGAACCAGACCCAGGTGGGTCTGGCCGTCGCGCAGATGACCGGCGGCCGCTACGAGAACATCGCCGCCGCCACGCGGATCGCCTCCCTGCTGCCCGAAATCGGCGCCCAGGTGGCCAAGAGCACCGCCCGGCAGGCCAAGCAGTTCCGCCTGACATTCGAGCGGCCCAACGGATCGGCCCCCCTGGGAAACATCGGCCTGGCCGGCCCGGGCGGGTTGCAAGTCGCGTTGTCGCGCGACGGGCACATTCCCTGACCTATAATCGATGGGACCCGTGATCCCAGCCCGAGAGTCGATGCGCGGCAGCACTGTCCGTCTCGATTTCCCAAGCACTTTCGAGATGATCGATTTCATCCAGGTGGTGAGCGACCACATGTGTCGCATTGCCGGCCTGGACGACGATGCCCTTCACTGGGTGGGCGTCGCCGTGCGTGAATCGGTCATCAATGCCATCAAGCACGGCAACGCGAACGACGAAGCCAAGCACGTACACGTCGAGTTCACGCCGCTCGACACCGAGTCGCCGCCCGGCGTCGCCATCCGCGTGCGCGACGAAGGCTGCGGCTTCGACCCGGCAACGCTGCCCGACCCGCTGGCGCCCGAGAACCTCCTGCGCTCGAGCGGCCGCGGCATCTTCCTGATCCGCAGCTTCATGGACGAAGTCGTGGTTGCACGCGCCGCCGAGGGCGGGATGGAAGTCTTCATGGTGAAGCGCGCCGCCGTCGACGTTCAACAGGATCAGGCCTGAGCGCGAACGCCCCCGATCCGATCTTTCTCGCCACCGCCACCGAGATCGTGCTGCGCGCCGGTGACATTCAGATGTCCAGGCGCGAGTCGGGGTTCCGTGTCGACAAGAAGGGCACGATCGATCTCGTCACCGAAGTCGATCTCGAGTGCGAGCGCATGTGCCGGGCGGTGATCGCCGAGCGCTTTCCCGATCACGACATCCTCGCCGAGGAGTTGAGCGCCGGCCCGGCCGAGCCGGCGCGATCGCGCTTCCGGTGGGTCTTCGATCCGATCGATGGCACGACCAACTACGCGCACGGTCTGCCGATCTTCTGCGCCTCACTGGCGCTCGAGATCGACGGCCGGCGCGAGGTGGGTGCGATCTACGACCCGACCCGCAAAGAGCTGTTCACGGCGGAGCGCGGCCAGGGTGCGTTTCTGAACGGCGCGCCGCTCCGCGTCTCGTCGGCCACCGCGCTCATCGAATCGCTGCTCGTCACCGGCTTTCCCTACGACATGCACAAGCAGGGGCCCGATCTGGTGGCGCTCTTCGGCGCGTTTCTCGGCCGCGCGCGCGCGGTGCGCCGGCTCGGATCGGCGGCGCTCGACCTCTGTTATGTGGCGGCCGGACGATTCGAAGCGTTCTGGGAGCAGCACCTGAAGCCCTGGGACGTCGCCGCCGGCGCGCTCGTGGTCACCGAGGCCGGAGGCCGCGTGACCGGGATGGATGGGACGCCGTTCGACCCGGTTGCGGCCCACCTCGTCGCGTCGAACGGCCACGTCCACGAGGAGATATTGGCGCTCATCCGCGAGTTCCGCGAAGGGCGTGCTCCAAAGGGGACGTAGGGCGGGTCCTGTTCTTTGGATCCGCCGGCGGCGGGTCTACACAGCAAGACCCGCCCTACGTCTCATCTGGCATTACAAGTGCACTGATCGTTTCCGAGCTCGACAGGGTGAGCTCCGGAGAGATCACATGCGCAAGCAGCTTATTGCGGCGGTGGCCGCGTGCATAGCCGTGCTGGCCCCGGCCACGATCGCGTCGGCTCAGCAGACCTTGAATTTTTCGGTTGGGTGGTTCACGCCGCGCGGTGAAGACGCGCGCGTGAACGGCGACGTCCTCATTGCCAACCGCGACTTCCTCACGTTCGACATCAAGGATTTCAACAGCGCGACCGTTGGCGGCGAGTGGCTCGTGCCGCTCGGACGCTACTTCGAGGGTGGCGCCGGTGTGGCGTTTTCGCGGAGCACGGTGCCGAGCGTCTACACCAGCTTCGTCGACAGCGACGGCAGCGAGATCGAACAGAACCTCCGGCTGCGTCTCATCCCGGTGTCGTTCACCATACGGGTGCTGCCGCTCGGTCAGACCAACCCGGTGCAGCCGTACTTCGGCGCCGGGCTGGGCATCTTCAACTGGCGCTACAGCGAGACCGGCGAGTTCGTCGACTTCGCGCAGGCGGGGCGCCCGATCTTCCGCGACGAGTTCGTGGCCAGCGGCAGCGAGACCGGTCCGATCGCCGTTGCCGGCCTCCGCTTCGCGGGCAGCGCCATCAGCGCCGGCGGCGAGATTCGCTACCAGAAGGCCGAAGCCGACTTGAATAGCGACTTCGCCGGCAACAAGCTCGATCTCGGCGGCTGGACCTATCAGTTCACGTTCGGATTCAGGTTCAAGTAGAAAAGTGGAAGAAGTGGAAGAAGTGGAAAAGTGGAAAAGTAAGTAGGAAGTGCCTCATTTTCCGCTTTTCAAGTTTCGGTACAGCGCGACGCCGCCTCCTTCACATACCCGTGTCATATCCCGAAGGAAGGCGGCGTCTCTCTTGATGCGCCGCGCGATTACGTCTCCTCCCTCCGATTGTTCTTCGACGAGCAGCCAGCCGACGTGCGGCGCCGGACCCGTCTCCAGTGCCAGCGTCCAGATGGTGCCGTTCCCTTCGTGCAGGAAGTCGCGGATGTGGAACCCGTGCGCCGACAGGCCCTGCATGTAGTGCGCGAGCGACGCCATGCTCGCCATCACCTTCTCTCCGCGATAGCCGGCAACCAGGCACTCGGTCACCACACGGCGCTCGGCGTCTCTGGGGAGGTCCCACTGCGCCTCCTGCACCATTGGCGCTGCCTGCGGATCCCAGAGCGGTGATTCGATCGCGAGCGAGCCGATGAGGACCGCCATCGCGGCTGCGAGAATCGTCCGTCTCTGTCTGTGCGACAGATAGCCGATGCCGAGGCCGGCGAACACCGCGCATGCGGCGGCGGTCGGAATCATGTAGCGAACGCGAAACGGATGCCCCTCGAAGAACGCGTAGAAGGGAAGAGCGCCGGTCGCAAAGAGCGCGAGCGGAATCGATGCCGCCAGCCGGCCACGACGCACGATCGTCGCCGCACTCACGAGCGCCACGCTCTCGACCACGTATCCGCTCTGGCGATGCGTGCCCCACCAGACGGCGATCAGCGACTTGAGCGGACGATGGTCGTAGATCGGATCGATTTCGTAGAAGCCCCCGGTGACGAACCACGAGCCGGTGGCGATCCGCCCGTTGATCAGGAACAACAGCGCGGCCGCAGCAGGCCAGAGCGCGAGCCCGGTTGCCCGGCGGAGCACGGTGTGCCAGGCGTGCCCGCCTCTCCACATCGCAATCGTGGTCAGCGCGAGTGCCGCGGCGATGACGAGCCACGCCTCGTAACGCGTCCACGCCGCCGCGAACAGCACCCACCCAAGCTTGGTCGGCACCGAGTCGACGTCGGCGTCGAGCCATTCGACCAGCCAGAGGACCAGTGTGAACGTCACCGCGATGAGCAGCGGCTCCGTCATCGGCGTGGCCTGGAGGTACAGCAGGTTCGGGTTCAGCGCGAGCAGGGCCGTCGAGGTGACGGCACCGGCCGGCGATCCGGTAATCCGCAGAACCAGCCGGGCGGCCGCCCAGGCCGCGATGCCGAAGCACGCGATCGACACGCACGTCGCGAACGCGCCCGTGCGATAGAAGAAGTCGACCTGCGTCGGGAGCAGGTTGATGAGATGGGGCAGCGGCAGCCACACGGCGCCAAGCTGCTTCCATCCGGGCGTGATGCTGTCGAAGACGCGGCGCGCCACCACCAGGTGCGCCCGGGCGTCATAGTGGCTCAGCACCAGATCGGCTCGCGCGACCACGATCCAGGCGAGGATGCCAGCCGCGGCTGCCGCCAGGCCGAGGATGAGCGCGAGGCGCCCATCGCCAGGGCTGTCGTGGCCGCGGGCTATAATCACGAGGGTCGCAGAATACCGCAGGGGACGTGCGTTCGTTTATCAACACCATCTATGGCATCGCGTTGTCGCTGGGCGGACCGGGGTTGTTCGCTTGCGCCTTCCTCGATTCCTCGTTCGTGTCGCTGCCGCAGATCAACGACCTGCTCGTCGTGCTCATGGTCAGGGAGCACAAGGCGTGGATGCCGTACTACGCGGCCATGGCGACGCTGGGATCGGTCGCCGGGTGCTATGTGATCTACTACCTCGCCGAGCGGGGCGGTGAGGCGTTCCTCAGCAAACGCCTGAAGGCGGGTCATCTCGAGCGCACGCTGAAGCTGTATCAACGCCACGGCCTGATGGCGCTGATGATTCCGGCTTTGCTGCCGCCGCCGGCGCCATTCAAGCTCTTCGTGCTGGCCGCCGGGCTGGCCAATGTTCGTCCGCTGCAGTTCGTCACCGCCATTGCCGTGGCCCGCGGCGCCCGCTATCTGGCGCTCGGCACGCTGGCGATCTTCTACGGCGACGCGGCCGTCGAGTTGATGCGCACACGCGGGCGTGAAGTGGCGCTCGTCGTCGTCGGCCTCATGCTCGCCGCGGCAGCCGGCTTCTGGCTGTGGCAGCGCCGTCGCGTCGTGCGGGAGCCTCGCGGTGCGCACTAGCCTGCCGATCGTGCCGCTCGTCAGCGTGGTCGTGCCGATGCACGACGAGGAGCAGAACGTCGTCCCGCTTCACCGCGAAATCGTCGGCGTGTTGACCAGCACCGGAAAACCGTTCGAGCTGATCGTCGTCGACGACGGAAGCCGCGATGGCACGTTCGATCGGCTGAAGGAACTGCAGCCGGCGTCGCCGTTCCTGCGGGTGATCCGGTTCACACGCAACTTCGGGCAGACCGCCGCCTTTGCGGCGGGCTTTGCGTTTGCCCGCGGTCAGTTCATCGTCACGCTCGACGGCGATCTGCAGAACGACCCGGCAGACATTCCGTCGATGCTGACCCTCGCCCGCGATCACGACATCGTGTGCGGCTGGCGGAAGCGGCGGCAGGATGCGTTTCTGACCCGCCATCTGCCGTCGGTCGTGGCCAACTGGTTGATCGGCGTGATCACCGGCGTCCGGATCCACGACCATGGCTGTTCGATGAAGGTGTTCCGGGCCGAGGTGGTGAAGCCGCTGAACCTGCGGCCCGGGATGCACCGCTACCTACCGGCGTTTGCGAGTCAGTTGGGCAATCGCGTCGCCGAGACGGTCGTGAATCATCGACCCCGGCGCCACGGTCGTTCCAAGTACGGACTGTCGCGCACCTTCGGGGTGGTCGGTGATCTGCTGCACATGCGCCGCCTGATGCATCAGGCGATCGACCGGTCGCCCGCCCAGGTGCCGCTGTTCGAAGTGGCGGAAGTGCTCGAGAGCAGCGAAGACGAGCCCGCCTACGCTGAAGCTCCGGCGGGCAAGCCGGCGGACAAGGCCGTCCGCACGCTACACTAGCTCCGATGTCCTACCGCACGCCGCTCGAGGCCCGGGTCGCCAAGAAAACCACCAAAGCGATCACCGACTTCAATCTGATCGAGGACGGCGATCGGATCATGGTCGGCCTGTCGGGCGGCAAAGACAGCTGGGCGTTGATGCAGACGCTCGACAACCTGCGGCAGCGTGCGCCGATCAGTTTCTCGCTGGTCGCGGTCAACGTCGACTCCGGTTACAAGGACTTCAAGCACGGCGTCATCGCCCGTACCTGCGAGGAGCGCGGCTGGGAGTACCGGATCGAACATACCTCGATTGGCGACGTGATGGACGACATCCTGGATGCCGGCGCCACGCCGTGCTCGCTGTGTGCGCGACTGCGCCGTGGCGTGCTGTACCGGATCGCGTCCGAAATCGGCGCCACCAAGATCGCGCTCGGCCACCATCTCGACGACTTCATCGAAACGTTGTTGCTCAACCTGTTCTTCGCCGGCGCGTTGAAGGCGATGCCGGCGCGGCTGGTTTCCGACAACGGCGAGCACGTGGTGATCAGGCCGCTGGCGTATGTCGGCGAAGACGAGGCGCGGCTGTACACCAAGGAGTGCGGCCTGCCGATCATCGGCTGCTGCTGCCCCGCCTGCGGCGACTTGAGCCTGCAGCGGCAGCGGGTCAAGCGGCTGATCATGGACCTCGAGGTCGAGCATCCCGGCGTCAAGCAGTCGATGTTGAAGGCCCTGGGCAACGTGATGCCGCGCCATCTGCTCGACACGCGCCTGAATCCGAGCGGTGAGCTGCGCGACAGCGTGGCGGAGCGGCTGCAGGAAGAGACCGTCCCGTTGCTGCAGATCCAGGGCGCCCGCAGGTAACCACTCCCGAACCAATTCATGCGCGCCGTCGTCCAACGAGTGACCCACGCGCGCGTGCACGTGGACAATCGGGTGGTCGGCGAGATCGAGCGCGGCCTGCTCGTACTGGTTGGAGTGAGCCGCGACGACAGCGTCGACGACGTGAGCTACATCGCCGCCAAGATCGGCGACCTCCGGGTATTCGAAGGGGAGGCAGGGAAGCCGATGGACCGCTCGGTGCGTGATGTCGGCGGCGCGCTCCTGGTGGTGTCGCAGTTCACGCTTTATGGCGACGTGCGGAAGGGCCGCCGGCCGTCGTTCGATGCGGCGGCGCCGCCCGAACGGGCGCGCGAGCTCTACGAGGAACTCGTGCGACAATTGCGGGCGACGGACCTGGTCGTCGCCACCGGACAATTTCAGGCGATGATGCGTGTCGAGCTCGTCAACGACGGTCCCGTTACCATCCTCATCGACAGCACTCGGCAGATTTGATGCGACGTCTTCACTCGCTGACCACTCTCATTCTGATCCTGGCCCTTCCCGCTCTCGCCGCCGCCCAGCAGCGGCCGCTCATCACCGAAGATCCGGAGACGATCGGCGCCGGTCGCGTGCTGATCGAGGCGGGCTTCGACTACGGGCACGACGCGTCATTTCCGGCGTCGGGGCTCGACGGCGATCTGCTGCGCCTGCCGCTCATCGGCGTGAGCGTCGGTATCAGCTCGATCGCGGAGATCCAGATCGACGGCGGGTTCCACAACCGCCTGTCGATCAATAGCCGCGACCCGGCGGCGCCGTTGGCCGGGATGCTGACGGTGACGGGCGACTCGACCTCGAGCGTCGAGGATCTGGTGATCGGCACGAAGGTTCGAATCGTGCCCGAAACGACGACCCGGCCCTCGTTTGGATTTCGCTTTGCGACCAAGCTGCCGAACGCGTCGAACGAAAGCGGGCTCGGCCTCGATACCACTGATTTCTACGCCTCGGTGCTCGGCGCGAAGACGGTGCAGTCGGTTCGCATCGTCGGCAACATCGGGCTTGGCATCCTGGGCGACCCGACGCGCGGCGACCGGCAGAACGACGTGATCACCTACGGCGTGTCGTTCGCGCGGGCCGTGACCGCGGCCGCCGAAGTCGTGGGCGAGGTGAACGGGCGACTCGACACCAGGAGCGGTGAACCGCCGCCGGGAACAGGCTCGCGTGGCATGGCGCGTTTCGGCGCCCGATACACGATCGGCAGCTGGCGCGCCGATGCGGCGCTGCAGTTCGGCGTCACCAGCGACGATCCCGGATTTGGCGTCGCCGGCGGCTTTACCTACGTCTTCAACGGTTTCAAGGTGCCGTAGTGGCCAACGCGGCGGTCAGCGTCACCAAGGCGCACGCCTACGGCAACGATTTCCTGTTGGTGCCGCGCGCCGATGCGAGCGGTGACCTCGCGGCTCTGACCCGCGCGATGTGCGACCGGCACTACGGCATCGGCGCCGACGGCGTGATCGTCTACGAGCTTCGCGACGGCGGCGCCACGATGCAACTCGTCAACGCCGACGGCAGCCCGTCGGAGTTGTCGGGCAACGGACTGCGATGCCTCGCCGCGCTCGTCGTCAGATCCCTGGGCACCGCGCCGGGGAATTCGTTGCGGATTGCCACCGGCGCCGGCGACAAGACGCTGGAGCTGCTCGGCATTGAGGGGGGGCGGTATTCGTTTCGCGCCTCGCTGGGACCGCCTGCTGACGTGAGGCAGGTTCCGATCCCCGTACTCGGCGAAACGGTCACGGCCTCGGTTCTGGGGATGGGCAATCCCCAGTGCGTCGTCCTTGGACCGCTGCCGAACGAGGAGCGCTTCAACGCGCTCGGACCGGCGATCTCGACTCACGCGATGTTTCCCGCCGGCACGAACGTCGAGTTCGCGTTCGTGGAAGCGCCGGATCTCGTTCGCATCCTGATATGGGAGCGCGGCGTGGGGCCCACGACCTCTTCGGGCACCGGCGCATCGGCGTCGGCAGTCGCCGCCGCGGCGCATGGCGGCGCCAACCGCGATGTCCGAGTGGCCGCGCCGGGAGGGACGCAACGCGTCGAGTGGCGCGAGGACGGCGTCTATCTGACGGGGTGGGCCGAGATCGTCCTCGATGGTACGTGGATCAAAGCGTAAGAACTGAGTACCTCACCGCCTTCGCAGATCGCCAAGACTGCCATCCCTACGCCCGGCGCCGCGGCGCAGCGCCGCTCACCGACGAGATGATCTGCGCGATTCGCTCCTTGACTCCCGTCAGCGCCTCCAGCGCGGCGCTGTAGTCGTCGCCCTTCATCGCCGCGCCCGCTTTTTGCACGTCGTCATTGACCTGGGCGAGTGACTGACGCGCCGTCCGTACCACGGTACGCGGGATGCGCGCCTGATCGGCGGCGGCAATCCTCGTATTCGCCTGTGCCAGCAGCGCCGCGATTTCGGCCATCGAGCGCTCGACCTCGCCGCGGATCCGGGCGCGGGTGTCGGCAGCCTCGCGGGCGGCGTTCTGCGCATGCTCGCGGCTCTCGAGCGCGCGGTTCAGCGCCAGGCGGTAGTCGCGCTGCGCCACGGCTTCGTTGGCCTGCTGCATGGCGGCGGTGGCGGCGGTGAATTCGGTGGTGGCGTAGCGGTCGGCGCCCGCGGCACGCGCGGCGTCGATTGCGCCCTGTGCCTGACCCATCTCCTTGTTCGGCGGCTCCGCGCAACCCGACACGAGAAGCGCGGCAAGGAGCCATGCAGGCACCAGCGAACGACGCATAGGAGCATTGTAGATGAAAGACGTCGCGCCACACGATCGCCCACGGGAAAAGCTCGAACGCCTCGGCCCCGCAGCGCTCGGCGACAACGAAGTGCTGGCGCTCGTGCTCGGCAACGGATCGCGTGAGTGCGACGCGCTGACGCTGGCCAATCGTCTGCTCGAGCAGTCGGGCGGCGTTGCCGGGCTCACGCGGGTGACAACGGCCGACCTCAGTCAGGTGGACGGGATCGGCCGCGCCCGCGCCGCTCAGGTGCTGGCGGCCGTCGAGCTGGGGCGGCGCACGTTCCTGCGTGGCGGACTCACGCGCCCGCGCCTCAACACGCCGCGGCAGCTCGCGGAATACCTGCTTCCCCAATACGGATCCAGCATGGTCGAGCAGTTCGGCATCGTCATGCTCGATTCGAAGCACCGCCTGATTCGCATCCGGATCGTCGCCATCGGCTCGCTCGACGCGACGATCGTTCATCCTCGTGAGGTCTTCCGTGAAGCGGCTTCGGGCTCGGCGGCCGCGATCGTCCTCTTTCACAACCACCCGTCGGGTGATCCGTCGCCGAGCCCCGACGATATCGACCTGACGATGCGGATGATTCACGCCGGCGAGGTGATGGGCATCCAGGTGGTCGATCACCTGATCCTGGGCGATCAGCGCTACTGCTCGTTGTTCGAGGCCGGGCAGTTGCAGCGGAACAAGCGCGTGTAGGGCGAACGCGCGCTCGCTGCCGGCGAGCGGATCCTTCGCGCCGCCAGTCGTAGTGTCCGCCTTCAGGCGGACCCGGTCTGGCTGAAACCGGCCGCTGCAGGGATGTGAGTCCGGGCTACGCAGAGTATCGGAGTAAGATCGACAGGTTGTGACGGTGTTGTACTTCGACTGCTTCTCTGGAGCAGCCGGCGACATGATTCTTGGCGCGCTGATCGACGCTGGCGTCCCGCTCGACGACGTCCGGCGGGCGTTGGGAAGCCTGGCGATCACACCGGAGACGGTCTGGACCGAACGGGTGCTCCGCGCCGGGATCTCGGCCACCCGGTTCTGCGTCCAAGGAGAGGGCAATGTCGGGGGACCGCCTGAAGGCGACCTCCACGTGCACGAGGCTCACGACCACGGCCGCGGCGAGCACGACCACGAGCATTCGCATCCGCACCCTCTCGGGACGCCGCACGAGACGGTGCACCACCACGTTCATGGGCAGGGGCAGCAGCCGCCCCATCGTTCGCTGGCGGATATTCATCGCCTGATCGAGGGATCGGCGCTCAGCCACACGGGGAAGACGCGCGCTCGCGCACTCTTCAACCGGCTCGGCGAAGTCGAGGCAGCCGTCCACGGGACCTCGATGGACCAGGTGCACCTGCACGAAGTGGGCGCGCTCGACTCGATCATCGACATCGTGGGCGCCGTGTTCGCCCTCGAATGGCTGAACGTGGACCGCATCATGTCGTCGCCGTTGAACGTCGGCGGCGGCCGCATCCGGTCGGCGCACGGGGTGTATCCCGTGCCCGCGCCCGCCACGCTGAAGCTGCTCGGCTCGGCGCCGGTGTATGCCGGCGACGTGAAGAGTGAGCTGGTGACGCCGACGGGCGCGCTGCTCGTGACTGATTACGCCACCGAGTTCGGTCCACTCCCGGCGATGCGGGTGAAGGCCGTCGGTTACGGCGCCGGGACCAGGGACTTCGCCGACACCCCCAACGTTCTTCGCGTACTCATCGGCGACGCCGAGACGACGGCGCCGTCGCACTCCGTCTTGGTCATCGAGGCCGAGATCGACGACATGAATCCCCAGATCTTCGGGGTTCTCATGGAAAGACTCCTGGCCGAAGGCGCGCTCGACGTGTTCTATACGGCCATCCAGATGAAAAAGAATCGCCCGGGAACGCTGCTGACGGTGATTGCGCCGCCGGCGGCACGCGAGCGCCTCTCGGCGCTGGTCTTCCGGGAAACTACGACGATCGGCCTCAGGTACCGCAGTATGAATCGGGAACTACTCGACCGCGAAACGGTGACGGTGAATACGGAGTTCGGTCCGATCCGGGTCAAGGTTGCCCGCCGCAATGGCGAGATTCTGAACGCGTCGCCGGAGTTCGACGACTGCGTGCGAATCGCCTCCGAACGAGGACGGCCGGTGAAGGAAGTGCAGGCGCTGGCCAGCAAGGCGTTCTTCGACAGCCGGCCGGCCACGCCGTCCAAGCGCGAATCCTAGAGACCCACAGCTATCGTGCGCTTCTTTCTCACCACCGCCATCGACTACGTCAACAGCCGGCCGCACCTGGGCACGGCGTACGAAAAGATCACGGCCGACGTCATCGCCCGCTACAAGCGGCTCGCCGGGATCGACACGTACTTCATGATGGGCAACGACGAGCACTCGCAGAACGTCTACAAGCGGGCCGTCGAACAGGGACTGGGCAATCGTCCGATCGAGTACTGCGATCGGATGGAGCTCGAGTTCCGATCGGTATGGAAGGCGCTCGACATCTCCTTCGACGATTTCATTCGCACGACGGAGCCGCGCCACCGCGCGGCGGTGCAGAAGCTGGCGCAGATCAGCTACGACCGTGGCGACATCTACGAAGGCGTCTACGAGGGCTGGTACTGCGTCTCGTGTGAGGCCTTCAAGCAGGAGAAGGATCTCGTCGACGGCAAGTGTCCGCTGCATCCGACGCTGACGCCCGAGTGGATCCGCGAGAAGAACTTCTTCTTCCGGCTGTCGAAGTACCGCGACGCGCTGCTGAAACACTTCGCCGACCACCCGACGTTCCTGCAGCCGGATATCCGCCGCAATGAGATCCTGCGGCTGCTCGAGGCGGGCCTCGAAGACATCTCGATGAGCCGTGCCGGACAGTCGTGGGGGATCCCGCTGCCGTTCGCGCCCGACAACGTCGTCTACGTGTGGTTCGATGCGCTGATCAACTACGCGGCGGCAGTCGGTTACGGGACCGACGACGAGAAGTTCAAGACGTGGTGGCCGGCGAACCTGCACATCATCGGCAAGGACATCACCCGGTTCCACACGGTGTTCTGGCCGGCGATGCTGATGAGCGTCGGCGAGGCGATCCCGGAGCAGGTGTTCGGCCATGGCTGGGTGAATTTCGGCGGCCAGCGCATGAGCAAGTCGCTCGGCACGAGCGTCGATCCGCTCGATGTGGCCGGGCGTTTCGGTCCGGATCCGCTGCGGCTCTATCTCACCAAAGAGATTTCCTATGGTGGAGACGGCGACTTCACCTGGGAGCGCTACGAAGAGCGTTACAACGTCGACCTGGCGAACAATCTCGGCAACCTGGTGAGCCGCCTCGCGGCGATGGCCGAGAAGTATCGCGGTCTCCGACTGACCGGTGGTGGTGGCAGCGGCCGCCTTGCCCAGGTGGCCGACGGTGCGGTAACGCGTTATCGACGGGCGATGGATGGATTCGCGCTGCACGAAGGGGTGGCCGCGGCGTTCCAGATCGTCGACGCGGCCAACGAGTTCATCGCCGAGACGGCGCCGTGGACCCTGGCCAAGGATCCAGCCAACGCCGACAAGGTGAACGGCGTACTGTTCGATGTGGCCGAGGCAATCCGCGTGGCCGCGGTGCTGTTGCGCCCGGTGATGCCGGCGTCGACGGCGGAGATTCTGCGTCGCGTCGGCGATCGGACGCCGGTCGATCAATTGCGGCTCGACCGCGATGCGCGCTGGCGCAACGACGGTGAGCGGGAAATCGTGAAGGGCGCGGCGCTCTGGCCGCGCTCGGATGTGTCCGCCGGAGCCGCGGCGAAGGTGGAGGAGAAGACTGCTGTGAGTGATACCCCGACGCAACCCGCCGCGCCAACCGCGGCCCCCGCACCCGCGGCGGCGGCTCCCGCGCCTGCCGCGGCGACGCCTCCGGCCGCACCAGAGGGTGATGGCCGTCTCTCGATCGACGAGTTCATGAAGATCGAGCTGCGTGTGGTCAAGGTGCTCGAAGCGGAGGCCGTGCCGAAGTCGAAGAAGCTGGTGAAGCTCACGGTGGATGCCGGTGCCGAACAGCGGACCATCGTCGCGGGCATCGCCGAAGCCTATGCGCCCGAGCAGCTCGTCGGCCGCACCGTCGTCATCGTCGCGAACCTGAAGCCGGCGAAGCTGATGGGCATCGAGTCGAACGGCATGGTGCTCGCGGCCAGCCTTGAAGGCGTCGGCCCGGTGCTGGTGGGCTTCGAGAAAGAGATCCCGCCCGGCACGCGCGTTCGATGATTGATTCGCACTGTCATCTGGCTGGCGAGGAATTCGTCGCCGACCTGGGTGACGTAGTCGAGCGCGCAACGGCCGCTGGTGTCACTGGCGCGCTCGTGATTCTCGCTGCCGACGATCAACCCGAGGTCGATCGCGCGGGCACGGTGAGCGCGCACTGGACGGGCGTGCGGTTCTCGACCGGGATTCATCCGCATGCGGCCGGTCATTTCGCGAGCGACCCGGCGGCAGCCGCCGGCGCGGTGTCGGCCGTGCTCGACGCGCAGCCGCTGGCCCGCGCCATCGGCGAGATCGGCCTCGACTACCACTACGACTTCGCGCCGCGCGACGTGCAGCAGCAGGTCTTCCGGGAGCAGATCCGGCTCGCGCGCGACCGCCGCCTGCCGATCGTGATTCACACGCGCGAAGCCACCGACGACACGTTCGCGATACTCGCCGAGGAGGCCGCTTCCGGTGTCACCGGCGTCTTCCACTGCTTTACCGGCGATCGCGACATGGCGAAGCGAGCGCTCGACATCGGCTTTTACATCTCGCTGGCCGGCATCGTGACGTTCGCCAATGCCATCGAGCTGCGGGAAGTGGCGCGCGCCGTGCCACTCGATCGGCTGCTGGTCGAAACCGACAGTCCGTTCCTCACGCCGGCGCCGTTTCGGAAGCAGAAGCGCAACGAGCCGCATTACGTGGCGCGCGTGGCCGAAGCCATCGCCGACGTGCGCGGCGAGAGCGTTGCGGCGATCGACGCCGCCACCACGGCTAACTACGAGCGACTGTTCAGCCCGTAACTCCTACTCACCACTTGGATTAGCGTGCTGGGCGCGTTGACACCCACGCGCCTCTCATGGTGTGATTTGACCAGCTTGAATCCGATCGCGCAGAAAGCTTCCGCCCTGACCCTCGCCCAGATGTTCGCGCCGATCCGCGAAGATCTTCGCGAAGTCGAACGCGAGTTCACCCGCCACGTGCAGTCGCAGGTGGCGGTGATCCCGGCCATCGGCAACTACATCCAGGACGGTGGCGGCAAACGCATCCGGCCCGCGGTGCTGCTCATGGCGGCCCGAATGGCCGGCTACACCGGCGAGCGCGCGGTGCTCTACGCGTCGGTGATCGAGTTCATTCACACCGCCACGCTGGTCCACGACGACATCATCGACGAGTCGGAGCTGCGCCGGGGCCGGGATGCCGTCCACACCCGGTGGGGCAATCACGTCACGGTGCTGTTCGGCGACTTCCTGTATCTGAAGTCGATGTCGCTGGCGCTGACGCAGGACAGCCTCGAGATCATCCGCCTCCTCTGCGACGTCACCCTCCGCATCGTCGAGGGCGAGATCTACCAGCTCACGAAGAACGGCGTGGTCGATCTCTCGGAAGAGGAGCACTTCGATATCGTCCGGCGGAAGACGGCGTTGCTGTTCGCCGGCTCGGCGAAGATCGGCGGCATGCTCGGACCGATCACCCGCGAGCAGCAGGAAGCGCTGTGGGACTACGGCGTGAACATCGGCATGGCCTTCCAGATCGTCGACGACCTGCTCGACTTCACAGGGGACGAGGTTGCGCTGGGGAAGCCGGTGGGCGGCGATCTGCCGGAAGGCAAGATGACCTTGCCGCTCATCCACCTGCTCGGCCGCGGCGACGCCCGCGCCGCGGCGTTGATTCGGAAAGCCGTGGCCGACCGCACCGTCTCGCTCGAGGACTGGCGCGAGATCCGCGCGCTGCTCGCGCAGGCGCGCAGCCTCGACTACGCGCAGGGTGTCGCCACCGATTACGTCGAGCGCGCCAAGAAAGCGCTCTACGCGTTTCCGCCAAGCCCCGAGCGTGACGCGCTGATGTTCCTCCCGGACTACGTCGTCTCCCGCGACCGGTGAACCCTGCCGAGCGGATCGAAGAACTTCGTCGCCTGATTCGGCATCACGAAGAGCTCTACTACATCCACAACACTCCAGAGGTCAGCGACGCCGAGTTCGACGACCTCCTGCACGAGCTCGAACGGCTCGAGGCCGACAATCCCGATCTGGTGACCGCGGAGTCGCCGACGCAGCGAGTGTCGGGCCGCGTAGCCGCGGGGTTTGCCTCGGTCCGGCACGTCGAGCCGATGCTCAGCCTCGACAACGCATACTCGGAGGAAGAGCTGCGTGCGTTCGACGATCGCGTACGGCGCGGCATCGCCGAGTTCGCACCGGATAACGGGACGATTCAATACGTCGCCGAACTGAAGATCGACGGGTTGAGCCTTGCGCTCACCTACGAGAACGGCGTGCTCGTGCGCGGCGCCACGCGCGGCGATGGCGTTGAAGGCGAAGACGTCACACCGAACGTTCGAACCATCCGTGCGATTCCCCTCCGTCTTCGTGGGGCGGGTCCCGACCGCATCGAAATCCGCGGCGAGGTCTACCTGCCCCGCAAGGCGTTCGAGCGCATCAACAAGGAGATGGAAGAGGCGGGTGAACCGATCTTCATGAATCCCCGCAACACCGCCGCGGGCACGCTTCGGAACCTCGAGCCGGCGCTGGTGGCGAAGCGCGGACTGAGCGCGTTCGTGTATCAACTGGTTCCGCCGGCGCCCGACCTCGACTCACATGCCGCGACGCTCGAGCGTCTCGCCGAATGGGGTCTGCCCGTCGAGCGCCATTGGCGCCGTTGCGCGGGCATCGAGGAGCTCGTCGCCTTCGTCAACGAGTGGGGGGAGAAGCGGCGCACCCTGGAGTTCGACACCGACGGCGTCGTGATCAAGCTCGACTCGCTGGAGCTGCGCCGCCGTCTCGGCAGCACGAGCAAGTTCCCGCGCTGGGCCACTGCCTTCAAATTTCCCGCGGAGCAGAAGACGACACGCCTCAAGAGCATCGACGTGAACGTCGGGCGCACCGGTGCCGTGACGCCATTCGCGGTGCTCGAACCGGTCTTCATCGCCGGCTCGACCGTGTCGATGGCGACGCTCCACAACGCCGACGACATCGCCCGCAAGGACATCCGCCCGGGAGACTGGGTGATCGTCGAGAAGGCGGGCGACGTCATTCCACGAGTCGTCGGCCCGGTGCTGTCGAAGCGCGAGCCCGACACCCAGCCCTGGGTGATGCCGTCGGCGTGTCCCCGCTGCGGCAGTCAGCTCCATCGTCCGGAAGACGAGGCGGTCTGGCGCTGCGAGAACACGTCGTGTCCGGCCAAGCTGCAACGCGGCCTCGAACATTTCGCCGGGCGTGGGGCGATGAACATCGAGGGGCTCGGTGAGTCGCTGATTGCGCAGTTGATCGAGCAGGAGCTGATCAAGGACTACGCGGACGTCTACGCGCTGAGCGAGACGCAGCTCGCGGGACTGACCAGCGTGTCGCAGCGTGAGGACGGCCGCGAGATTGTGCGGCGCTTTGGCGAGAAGAACGCGAAGAAGGTGATCGAGCAGATCGACCGGAGCCGTTCGAACGACTTCTGGCGCCTGATTTACGGTCTCGGCATCCGTCACGTCGGCGAGCGCGGCGCCCAGGTCCTGGCACGGGCCTTCGGAACGATGGACTCGCTCTGCGCGGCATCGGTCGAGGCACTGCAGGAAACGAACGAGATCGGCCCGGTGCTCGCCGAATCCGTCCGCAGCTGGCTGGACGAGCCCCGTAACCGGCGCCTGGTCGAGCGGCTGCGCGAGAAGGGCGTCCGGATGGAGATCCCCGAATCCGAGCGCCTCGCCCCGGCGGCGCCGGCGCCGTTGAAGGGGAAAACGTATGTGATTACCGGAACGCTGTCGTCGATGACGCGCGACGAGGCGACGGCTGCGCTCGAGCGGCTGGGCGCCAAGGTGGCCGGTTCGGTCAGCAAGAAGACGACGGGGGTCATCGTCGGAGCTGAGGCGGGCAGCAAGGCGGATAAAGCGCGGGATCTCGGCGTGCCGATCCTCGACGAGGCGGCGTTTCAGGAGTTGTTGCTTTTATAATGATCCTCGTGCAGCGGCGCTTTTTTCTGATGGCGCTCGGCCTGGCCGCGACGGTCGGGCTCCTCGTCGGGCTGGTCGTCGCCGGGTCCATGACGCCTTCGTCGGCCATTTCGGCGCCACAGCGCCGCGTGGTTCCGGCGCGTTCGGTGAGCTCCGCGGCGGCGTCGATGGCGGTGGCCTCCTTTGCCGACGTCGCCGAGCACCTGAACCCCGCGGTCGTCAACATCGACGCGACCATGCGCGGCGGCGTCAGGCCGCGCCGGCGCCTCGGCATGTCGCTGCCGGATGGTCCCGATCTGTTCGACCGGCCTCTCGATCGCGAGCGGGAGAGCCCGCGCCGCGGCGCCGGCACCGGCTTCCTGATCGACAAGAGCGGCTACATCCTCACCAACCATCACGTCGTCGAATCGGCAGACCGGATCATGGTGCGGCTGACCGATGGGCGGAATCTGCGGGCGCAGAAGATCGGCTCGGATCCCGACACCGACATCGCCCTGATCAAGATCGAGTCGTCCAAGCCCTTTCCGTTTGCGCCGCTCGGCGACTCCGAGTCGCTGCGGGTGGGCGAATGGGTCGTGGCGATCGGCAACCCGCTGGCCTACGAGCACACCGTGACCGTCGGCGTGGTCAGCTTCATCGGCCGCAAGCTGTTCAACACCTCGCTCGATCGCTACATCCAGACCGATGCGGCCATCAACTTCGGCAACAGCGGTGGCCCGCTGATCAACGCCCGGGGCGAAGTGATCGGCATCAACGCGGCGATCAGCTCACGGGCGTCGAACATCGGCTTCGCCGTGCCGATCAATCAGGCGAGCGACATCCTGCCGCAGCTGCGTGAGAAGGGCCGCGTGTCGCGCGGCTACATCGGCGTCGGCCTGCGCGACGTCGATCCCGATCTGCAGCGATCGCTGAACCTGAAGAGCACGAGCGGAGCGCTGGTGCAGGACGTGACGCCGAACTCGCCGGGCGCCCGGGCCGATCTGCGCACCTACGATTTGATCGTCGCCGTCGACGGACGGCCGGTGTCGGGCAACGACGAGCTGATTCAGCTGATCGCCTCGCGTCAGCCGGGGACGACCGCAACGCTGCAGGTGGTACGCGACAACCGATCGCTGAACGTCCCGGTGAAGCTCGCCGAGCGGCCGCACGTCGACCGGCAGACGCCCGACGATGCGCCGGAGGTGCCGCAGCCGTCGAGCCAGCGGGGTCCCGCGCTCGGTCTGCTCGTGCGCGAGCTCGACGCGGATTTCATCTCCCGCTACAAGCTGCCTGCGGATCTGAAAGGCGTCGTGGTCACCCGGGTCGAGCCGATGAGCCCGGCGTTCGACGCGGAGGTCGAGCGCGGACACGTGCTGCTCGAGATCAATCGCCAGCCGGTGCGTTCGATCGACGACTATCGCCGGCTGACGTCCCGCGCCCGCACCGGAGACGTCCTCACGCTGTATCTTTACAAGCCCGAAGGCACGCCGCCTCGCGCGCTGCATACGGTCCGCATCGACTGACAGACGCCGCCTTGAAACATCGCATTCTCGTCATCGACGACGAAGCCGCCATCCGCGATTCGCTGCGGATGATCCTCGAGTACGAAAACTACGAATTCGCCGGCGCGGCGAGCGGTCAGGAAGGACTGAACGCGGTGCAGCGCGATCGTCCGGATCTCGTGCTGCTCGACATCAAGATGCCGGGCATGGACGGCATGGAGGTCCTGCGCAAGCTTCGCGGGCTCGACGAGACGCTGCCGGTGGTGATGATCTCCGGCCATGGCACCACGGCGACCGCAGTCGAAGCCATCCGATCGGGCGCCATCGACTTCCTCGACAAGCCGCTCAGCAGCGAGCGTGTGATCGTCACGCTGCAGAATACGCTGAAGCAGTCGCAGCTCCGCTCTGAAAACCGCGAGCTGAAGCTGGCGATGGAGTCGAAGTACGAGATCGTCGGCCAGAGTCCGGCACTGCGGAAGGTGCTCGAGGCGGTCAAACGGGCGGCGCCGACCAACGCCACCTGTCTCTTGCTGGGCGAAAGCGGCGTCGGCAAGGAGCTGGTGGCGAGAACGATTCATCGCAACAGCCCGCGCGCCGGACAGCGCTTCATCCAGGTGAACTGTGCCGCCATTCCCGAGGAGCTGATCGAGTCGGAGCTGTTCGGGCACGAGAAGGGCTCGTTCACCGGCGCCACCGAGAAACAGGTCGGCAAGTTCGAGCAGGCCGATCGCGGCACGATCTTTCTCGATGAAGTGGGCGACATGAGCCCGAAGACCCAGGCCAAGGTGCTGCGCGTCCTGCAGGAGCAGGAGGTCGAGCGCATCGGGTCGGCCCGCACGATCAAGGTCGACGTTCGCGTCATCGCCGCGACGAACAAGAACCTCGAAGAGGCGATTACCAAAGGGGAGTTTCGCGAAGACCTGTTCTTCCGGCTGAATGTGATCCCGATCGTGGTCCCGCCGCTGCGAGAACGGCGCGAGGACCTGCCGCTCCTGGTGCAGCACTTCGCCCGGCTGACGAGCGACGAGCACAACCTGAAGCCGAAACGTTTCGACGGCGACGCGATGGGGGTGCTGCAGCGTTACCGCTGGCGCGGTAATATCCGCGAGCTCCGCAACACCATCGAGCGGCTGATGATCATGACGCCGGGCGACGTCGTCCGCGCCGACGATCTGCCGGACGAACTTCTCGCCGGCGGCGGCGACCCATCGTCCCGGCCGCTCGAGACTTCAGCTGCCGCGGCCGCCGCGTCCGCATCGGGTGGGTCGGGAGAGGGCAAGGGAGGAGAGGGAAAGGGCGCCGGCACGTTGCGCGAGTTCAAGGATGCCGCGGAGCGCGCCTACCTGGTGCAGAAGCTGCGCGAGAACAACTGGAACATCTCCAAGACCGCGGAGCTGATCGACACGCCGCGCAGCAACCTCTATAAGAAGCTGGAACAGTACGGCATCAAGCAAGAGGTCGACGGGTAGTCGGCTATTTCAAGAAGACGCGCGCTTCACCGAGCTTGGCGACGTTCTTCTGGATGTCTGCCCGCATCTTCTCGCGACGCTTGAGAATGGCGTCGATGGCACGATCGGCGAGCCAGGGTTGCAGCGCGCGCCCGAGGCTCTCGCGGGTCAGCCCGTTGATGCGATCCCACATGACCTGATCGACCGTCACGACCGGAGAGATCCCGGCGAAACTCATTCGCTCCGTGAACGCCCGGGAATGATCGATGAGGAGCAGATGCCAGACGCTGTCGTACATCAGGTTGCCTGAATTCCGATCGATATTGGCAATCAGCTGATCGAAGAGCTTCATCCGGCTGGCCTGACGGCTCCATCCGGGCTCCGGGCCGGTCACCGGCTCGTTCTTCTTCCACTCTTTCGCATCATCGAGCCACAGGATCGCGGCACCTTTCTCGCCCCTGATCTCCCGTTCGACCGCCGGCGGCACCATCTGCAATCCCAGCAGCTTGTCGAGCTCGTAGGCGGCGATCTCCGACTTGTAGCTCTCCCAGTAGCCCGAAATGATCCCGGGCTTGAGCGGCTTCCACGTCGCGCTGGCGACGGCGCCGCCCGCGGCGAAGTACGCGCGCTTTGGTTTCGTCACGCCGACCTTGAGGTCTTCGATCCGCTCGACCCGCGACGTTCGCAGCGCCTCTTCGATCGCGGCCTCGTGTCCGACCCAGACGGGCGGCGTTGCGGGGACGGCCGTCTGCACGCCGGCTCCAGCCGCGTCGTTGCGACTCCACACGTGCGCCGGGATTGTCCAGACGACCGCACATGCGATTACGCACGCGACAAGTCTGGCGAGGCCACGGCGGCGGGCCGTCTTTTGTTCCTGCATCAGTCCGTCCGGACATCTTCGCGCCGATGCGGCGGGAGTTCAACAGGAACCGGCGCCACGTCGTACGCGATAATCGAGCGTCGCAGTCGGCTAGACGATCGTCCGCCGCAAGGTGGGAGGAAAGTCCGAACTCCACAGGGCAGTGCGCCGGGTAACGCCCGGGCAGGGTAACCTGACGGACCAGTGGCACAGAAAAAATACCGCCCGACTTCGCGCTTCGCGCTTCGTCGGGCAGGCCCGCGAACGTGGGGCTTGCCCGCCGTAGCTCGCCGGGACCGCAAGGCTTCGGCGAGCGGAGGTGGGTAAGGGTGAAAAGGTGCGGTAAGAGCGCACCGCGCCGGCGGTAACGTCGGTGGCAGGCAAAACCCCGCACGGAGCAAGACCAAATAGGGTGGCACCCGGCACCGCGCCGGAGCGGACGGCCCGTCTGCAGCCACCGGGTAGGTCGCTGGAGCCCATGAGCAATCATGGGCCTAGAGGAATGATCGTTAGCTGCCGCAAGGCGGAGACAGAATTCGGCTTATCGGCCGGCTGCGACGCTTTTCGCCGATGAGTTGACCGGCCCCTCACTCTCGGGACCCACCTGGTACGGTTTTGCCATGTCGTACTGGGAGGTACCCGATGGCTCCCCAGCGCAGCAGCGTGACCACCGAAAACATCGCCGCCGTTTCGCGACTGCGCGCGAGGGCTCATCGTCGCCGCACGCTTCCGCAGCGATTGGGTGACTGGATTGCCGGGTGCGCTGCCCGGGAATCGACGGTCGCCGTCCATGCGTTGTGGTTCACGCTCTGGATCCTCGTGAACACCGGTCACCTGGGCGTCGCGCCATTCGACCGGTTTCCCTTTCCGTTACTCACCACGATCGTCAGCCTCGAGGCGATTTTCCTGACGCTCTTCGTGCTCGCCAGCGAAAACCGTCTGACTCAGGACGCCGAGCGCCGCGGCCAGTTGGACTTGCAGGTCAACCTGCTCGCCGAGCAGGAGATGACCATGGTGCTGCGCATGCTCCAGGAAATCTGCGAGCGGCTCGACCTGCATGAGACCATCCGCTCCGAGAAGTTCCTGGAGCTGGCCAAGCGTACCGACGTGAGCCAGTTGGCTGATCAGATCGACCAGTCGGTTGGGGGCGAGCCAGTGCCCGACGAATCACCGGCCGCGAAAGAACGTTAGACGAGGCTGTGATTAAGGCTCGGCGACAGCTGCGAGCGCGCGCTTCAGATAGGGCGCGGTTCGACTGCCCGTCGCCCCGGCGATCTTCGCCGGCGGGCCACTCGCGACCACTCGGCCACCCTCATCCCCAGCTCCGGGTCCGATGTCCAGCACCCAGTCGCTCGCGCTGATCACCCTCATCTCGTGCTCGACGACGATGACGGTGTTGCCACCCTCGACGAGCGCCTCGAGCTGGACGAGCAGCTTGTCGACGTCTGCGGGATGCAGTCCCGTCGTTGGTTCATCCAGGACATAGAGCGTTTCCCCGCGGCCGCCACGCTGCAGTTCGGTGGCGAGCTTGATGCGTTGTGCCTCGCCGCCCGACAACTCGGTTGCCGGCTGACCGAGCCGCAGATAGCCGACGCCCACCTGACGGAGGACGTCGAGCGACCGGCGCACCGACTCTTCGCGCGCGAAGAATTCGCTGGCGCGGTCGACGGTCATGTCGAGAACGGCGGCGATGTTCTTGCCGTGATATTCGATTTCCAGCGTCTGCGCGTTGTAGCGGGCGCCATGGCATACCGGACAGGGGGCGTAGACGCTCGGCAGAAAGAGCAGTTCGATCATGACGAACCCTTCGCCGAGACACCGCTCACATCGTCCCTTCGCGACGTTGAAGGAGAAGCGGCCGGCATCGTAGCGGCGGGCTCTCGCCTTCGGGGTCGCCGCGAAGAGCTTGCGGACCTGATCGAACAACCCGGTGTAGGTGGCGAGATTCGACCGCGGCGTCCGGCCAATCGGCCGTTGATCGACCTGGACGAGACGCCGCACCGATCGCAGGTCGCCCGACAAACGGCCGTCCGTGACGATCTCGGGCTCGCGCTCGAGGTCGGCCGGTGCCTCCTCGGACGCCTCTGGATTCCCGAGATGGCCGCTGATGAGGTCGATCAGTGCCTGACTGATCAGGCTCGACTTGCCGGAACCGGAAACACCCGTGACGGTGGTCATCACCCCGAGGGGAATGTCCACGTCGACGCCCCGAAGGTTGTTGCGCGTGACACCGGTGAGGCGCAGCCATCCACTGGGCGTTCGTAGCCGGCGCGTCGACTGCCGTCCTGCCGGCCGCGTTTCCTGGAGATAGCGTCGCGTCTCGGAAGCGTCGATCGCCCGCAGGCCCTCGAGCGGGCCGCTATAAAGGACTCGTCCTCCGTTGCTGCCCGCGCCCGGTCCGACATCGACGATCCAGTCGGCATGACGCACGACGTCGAGATCGTGTTCGATGACGAAGAGGGAATTGCCGGCCGCCTTCAACCGATCCAGCGCGCGCAGGAGCGCCTCGGTATCGGCGGGATGCAGTCCGGCCGATGGCTCGTCGAGCACATACACGACCCCGAAGAGATTGGAGCGAACCTGCGTCGCCAGACGCAGTCGCTGCAGCTCTCCAGGTGAGAGCGTCGGAGTGCTCCGATCGAGCGAGAGATACCCAAGTCCCAGATCGAGGAGGACCTCCAGGCGCGACAGCAGGTCCTCGCCGATACGTTCGGCGACGAGCTCCTTCTCCGCGTGGTTGTCGCTGCGTGACTTGGGGTGCTGACCGAGCCGTTTCCGGATCACGGCCGCGAGATCCACTAACGACAGCTTCGCCATCGCGGCGATGTCGAGGCCGGCGATCGTCACCGCCAGCGCTTCAGGGCGCAGGCGCTTGCCGTCGCAGGACGGGCAGGCCGTACTGACGATGTAGCGCGATACGCGCTTCTTCATCAGCGCGCTTTCAGTGGTGGCAAACGTCTGGAGGACGTATTTGCGCGCGCCGGTGAACGTGCCCATGTAGCTGGGCTCTTCCTTCCGCTTGAGGGCGCGCCGAACCTCGTGGGGTTCGTAGCCGGCGTAAACCGGCACGGTTGGCTGCTCGTCGGTGAAGAGCAGCCAGTCCCGATCCTTCTTCGGCAACTTGCGCCAAGGCGTATCGACGTCGTACCCCAGGGTGACGGCGATGTCGCGCAGGTTCTGGCCGTGCCATGCCGGTGGCCAGGCCGCAATGGCTCGTTCCCTGATGGTCAGGCGATCGTCGGGAACCATCGACGCTTCCGTCGCATCGTAGATTCGGCCGAGCCCATGACAGGTGGGGCACGCCCCCTGCGGCGTGTTCGGCGAGAAGTCCTCCGCATGGAGCATCGCCTGATCCGCGGGATAGTCTCCGGCGCGTGAGTACAGCATCCGCAGCAGGTTGGACAGCGTGGTCACCGAGCCGACGGACGATCGCGTCGTTGGTGTGCCGCGCTGTTGCTGGAGTGCGATGGCCGGCGGGAGGCCGATGATCTCGTCGACCTCGGGGACCGCGAGCTGGTGAAACAGCCGCCTGGCGTACGGCGAAACCGACTCGAGGTAGCGCCGCTGAGCCTCAGCGTAAAGCGTTCCAAACGCCAGCGATGATTTGCCCGAACCCGAGACCCCGGTGAACACGACGAGCGCGTCACGCGGAATCTCGACGTCCACGTCCTTGAGATTGTGCTCGCGAGCGCCACGCACCTGGACGAATCCGGCGCGCTCCACGAGCGCTGGCTCGTGACTCGACCGCGGCGTCCGTGATTTCACAGCAGGCATGGCGTTCCCCCGGTTGGCACCTGCATGGCAGTTGCCGTACCGACCCGTGGGCCGCCGTCGAGCTCCCTTACTTCATGAGCTCGGCAAGCTTCGCGCTCACCGCCTGTCCCCAGATGTCATAGCCCTTGGCCTGCGGATGCAGGTTGTCGGCGCGGAACGAGTCGGGCAGGAAGACGCCTTTCTCGTCGAGGAACTTTGCGCCGATGTCCATGTAGAAGACGTTCTTCTGATCGTCCAGCCTGGCGATGATCCGGTTGGTGTCGGCGATCTTGTCGCGAATCGGATCGCCGGGAACGCTGCGCGGGAAGATCGCGAGGAGCAGAATCTTGGCCGCCGGGAAATCCTTCCGCAGCTCCATGACGATGGCCCCGACGCCTTCGGCGATCTCGGGCGCGGTGTTCGCGCCCATGTTGTTCGTGCCGATCATCAGCATGACGGCCTTCGGCTGAAAGCCTTGTCCTTCGCCGTTCCTGAGCCCCCACAACACGCCTTGCGTGGTGTCGCCGGCGACGGCGAAGTTGGCCGTGCGGATCGACCCGAAGAACTTGTCGAACACCGGCTTGTTCGCCTCCTGCAGCCACCAGTCGGTGATCGAGTCGCCGTGCAGCAGCAGGTCGATGTTGCCCTGCTGGGCGGTGGCGGCGAAGCCTTCGTGCCGCGGGCCCATGCGCTGGTTCGTCTGCGTGAACGTGGCCGCGGTGTTGAGGCGTGGCGGCTGGAGCAGCATCAATGACTCGAACTTCTTCAACAGCGGCTGTGCGGCCGACGTGTCGCGGGCAACGAACTGCTTGATCGCCGCGTTGACCTGCTCGAGCTCCGCGGGCGTCGGCCGGGGAATCGCAACCTCCGGCGGCACGGGCGCCGGGGGGCCGATGCGCACGGGCGCGAACGCGATCCCGCCGCGTCCGCCGGGAGGCCCCTGCGGCGGGGCAGCGGGTGCCTGTGCGTACGCAGTGGCAACCCCGCAGGTCATGCCGACGATCAGGGCAAGCGCGAGTCGATGCTGTCTCATGCGATGAATATTACCCGGACTCGGGACGCGTCGAATCAGGGGCTGGGAATGCTCTAAGATCTCGGCATGCGCAAACACCTCCTCGTCGTCGCCGGACTGCTCGTGGCCTGGGTGTCGGTCAGCCCGGCGCAGGCGCCTGAGGGACGCCAGGGGAACGGTGCGCCGCAGGGGCGGCAGAGCGAGGGTGCGCTGCAGAACCGGCCCGGCGCGAACCGGCAGCCGGAGTTTCCGGCGCCGGCCATCACCGATTACAAGCCGCACTCGACGCTGGTCGTGCCCCAGCATCCGGTGCCGCGCGCCAAGTTTCCGGTGATCGACATTCACAGCCATCAGCCGTCGCCGATCTCCGAAGCCGATTTCAGCCGGCTCGTGGCGTCGATGGATCCGCTCAATCTGCGCGTGCTGGTCAACGCGAGCGGCGCCACCGGCGATCGTCTCGTTCAGGCGATCGACGCGATCAAGAAGAGCCCCAACCGCGATCGCATGGTGATGTGGTCGAACATCAGCTTCCGCACGATGACGCCCGGCTTCGGGCAGAAAGCGGCGCAGCAGCTCGAGGCCGACGTGAAGGCCGGCGCACTCGGCCTCGGCGAGATCATGAAAGACTTCGGCTTGCGGGCGCGCAAACCCGATGGCTCGCGGCTCAAGCTGGACGATCCCGAGCTCGATCCGATCTGGGAGACGGCCGCGCGCCTCAACATCCCGGTGATGATTCACACCGCGGACCCGCAGGAGTTCTTTCAGCCGATCAACCTGCAGAACGAACGCTGGCTCGAGCTCGCCCTCTATCCCGACCGCCGCTATCCCTCACCGCAGTTCCCTTCGTTCGAAGAGTTGATGGGCGAGCGCGATCGGTTGTTCAAACGCCACCCGAACACGAAGTTCATCGCCGCGCACATGGGATGGCACGCCAACGACCTCGCTCGCCTCGGCAGGATGTTCGACCAGATGCCGAACGTTTACGGCGAAGTCGGCGCCGTGCTCTACGACCTTGGCCGCCAGCCGCGCACCGCGCACGACTTCATGATCAAGTACCAGGACCGCGTGCTGTTCGGCAAAGACAGCTACCAGCCCGACGAGTTCCCGTATTACTGGCGAACGTTCGAGACGGCCGACGAATATTTCGACTACTACCGCGACTATCACGCGTTCTGGAAGCTCTACGGTCTGGCGCTGCCCGATCCCGTATTGCGAAAGCTCTATTACGAGAACGCCCTGAAGCTGATGCCCGGCCTCTCGCGCGCGGGCTTTCCCCGATAGCGCCTCGTCCCTCGATATGTAAGTCTGTCCAGCAATCCGTCCGCGGTCGAGGTGCAACCGTGCAAACCGGTGCGACGGTGCGTGCAGCTCATCCGCAAGTCGAACCCGGCAGGAGTTTTGCTGAGGTAAAGTGCCTGATATGGCTCACTATCTCGTGACCGGCGGCGCCGGCTTCATCGGCTCTCATCTGGCAACCGAGCTCGTTCGCCGCGGCGAACGCGTTCGCATCGTCGACAACCTGGCCACTGGCAAGCGCCAGAACATCGCACACCTGCCGGACGTGGAGTTCATGGAGGGCGACCTCGCCGACATCGAGGTGGCGCGCCGCGCCGTGCAGGGCGTCGAGTACGTGCTGCACCAGGCGGCCATTCCGTCGGTGCCGCGGTCGGTGAAGGATCCGATCACGTCCAACCGCGCCAACATCGACGCGTCGTTGAACGTGCTCGTGGCCGCGCGCGACGCCAAGGTCAAGCGCGTGGTCTACGCCGGTTCCTCGTCCGCATACGGCAACACGCCGACGCTGCCGAAGGTGGAGACGATGCCCACCGCGCCGCTGTCGCCCTATGCACTGCAGAAGCTGGTGGCCGAGCAGTACTGCCAGATGTTCACCGGGCTCTATGGTCTCGAGACCGTCACCATCCGCTACTTCAACGTCTTCGGACCGCGGCAGGATCCCTCATCGCCATATTCCGGCGTGATTTCGCTGTTCATCAGCGCGCTCTGTGAAGGGCGCCGGCCGACGATCTTCGGCGATGGCGAGCACACGCGCGATTTCACCTACGTCGCCAACGTCGTCGACGGCGTGCTGCGCGCATGCCAGGCGCCGAAGGCGAGCGGGCAGGTGATCAACGTCGCCACGGGCGGCCGCGTTTCCCTGAACAAGCTGTTCACCACCATCCGCGAGATGGTGAAGAGCGACGTCGAGCCGAATTATGCGGACCCGCGTCCCGGCGACGTGAAGGATTCGCAGGCCGACATCACGAAGGCGAAGACGCTTCTCGGCTACCAGCCGCTGGTGTCGTTCGAGAAAGGCCTCGACGAAACCATTGCCTGGTACAAAGCGTCTCAAATGACACACGCGTAAGTCGAAAAGTTGAAAAGTTGAAAAGTGGAAGAAGTGACTTTCCACTTACTTTTCACTTTTTAACTTTTGAACTTTTCAACTTGTAAGTAGGCCCGGATCTCCCCCCTTCCGGCGCCTGCCGGATCTCGTATGAAACCTGAATCGCGGTCATGGTGGCCGCGCTCGCTGTCGTTGTCTGCGCAGCTGCTCATCAGCTTCGTCGTCCTGGTGTCCGGGACGACGCTGGTGCTGACTGTCGTGGCCTACCGGTCGTCGCTCGAGAACATCGAGGAGACGGCCCGCCGTGAGGTCCGCGCAACCGCCCAGGCCAGGGAGCAGATGCTGACGCAGTTCCTCACGCTGCACCAGCAGCGGGCGGAAGGCTTTCTTCTCGGCGTCGAATCGATCTGCGGCGAGCCGGCAGGGGCGCGCGGCTTCGGCTGGTCGGAAGACTGCGTGCGGACGATGGTGGGGGAGTTCCTGGCGACGCAGCACGCGTCGGGGGCGTTACTCACTTATCGAGGCCGGCGGCTCGCGAGCAGCGGCAAGGCCGTCGAGCGCCTGATGCCAGAGCCGGGCGCGCTGGCGCGCGTGACCCGTCGCTACGACGGCGGCACCGATCTGCTGATGACGGCGGTGCGCGGCGATGCGCTCCTGACGTGGCAGTTCGACAGTCGCGACCTGCTGCCGATGTTCGAGGATCGATCGGGACTGGGGCGCACCGGCGAGGTGTTCCTCGCGGGCCCCGATGGACAGTTCCTCACGCCATCCCGTTACGAGCGGGGCATGCGCACGCCGCCAGGCGTTGACGTGAGCGAGCCGCTCGACGCCTGCCGCGATCGTGCCGGCGAGACCGTTGGCCCTGATTACCGCGGCGTCCGGACGTTCCATGGCTATCGGCCGGTGGCCGTGCTGGGCGGCGCCTGCGTCGATGCACATATCGCTTACGACGAGGCGCTCGAACCCGCGGAAGCGCAGCGCGCGGACCTCGTGCTGCGCGGCGCATCGTTCGTCATGATCGGCGCGCTGCTCTCGCTGGTGGCTGCCGGACGCATCGCCGCGCCGGTGCGGCGGCTGGCGCTGTCTGCCCGCGCGCTGCAGGCAGGACAGTTCGACCGGCCCGTTCCGATTACCGGGCCCACCGAGGTTCAGGCGCTCGGCCGAGCGCTCAGCGCGATGGCCGGCGACCTCGCCAAGCTCGTGGCTCGCGAACAGGCCGCACGCCGCGAGGCGGAATCCGCCAACCGATCGAAGGATCAATTCCTGGCGATGCTCTCGCACGAGCTGCGGACGCCGCTCAATGCCATCCTCGGCTGGGCAAGGCTGCTGCGGACCGGCGATCTCGACCAGGAGCGCGCGCAACGCGCGATCGGCGCGATCGAGCGCAGCGCGGAGGCGCAGCGCCGTCTCATCGAGGATCTGCTCGACGTGTCGCGGATCGTCTCGGGCCGGCTGCGGATGATTCGCAGCGCCACGCGGCTTGCGGCGGTGACCGAAGCGGCGCTCGACGCCGTGCGCCCGCGCGCCGACGAGAAGGGCGTACGCATCGAGACCAGCATCGAAGACGGAGACCTCATCGTCCTTGGCGATCCGCAGCGCCTCCAGCAGGTAATGTGGAACCTGGTGTGGAATGCGGTGAAGTTCACACCCGCCGGCGGCCTGGTGCACGTCTCGCTGCGGCGGGTAGCCAACAGCGCCGAGATCACCGTGGCCGACACCGGGATCGGCATCGCGCCGGAACTCCTCCCGCACGTGTTCGAATGGTTCAAGCAGTCGGACGCGGCGGGGCGATCGGTGGAGTCGGGCCTCGGCCTCGGCCTCGGTCTCGTCCGTCAGCTCGTCGAACTGCACGGTGGCGCGGTACGCGCCGAAAGCCGTGGCATGGGCGAAGGCGCCACGTTCATCGTCGTGATGCCGCTGCATCAGGCGGATGCCGACGTGCCCCATATCAACCTTCGCACGGGCGGCGGCGTGTCGGTCGCCGGCGTCCATGTGCTGCTGGTGGACGACGACTCCGAGTCACGGGAGATGGCGGAAGCCGTGCTCGAGGAAGCCGGCGCCGACGTTCGCACGGCGCGATCGGCCGACGATGCGCGGGCGGTGCTCGAGGCGTGGACGCCAGACATCCTGATCTCTGACATCGCGATGCCACGCGAGGACGGCTACCAGCTGTTGCGATCGCTGCGCGCGGATGGCAACGCCGTGCCGGCCATCGCCCTCACCAGCTACGCGCGGCGTGAAGACGCCGAGCTGGCGCGGGCGGCCGGTTTCCAGGTGCACATGCCGAAGCCGATCGATCCTCAGCGGTTGATCACGGTGGCTGCGGCACTGGCAACCGAGCACGCGCGCGGATAGTCGTCGGAGCCTGCCGGAATCAGTCCGCAATCGCCTGGACGACCAGCGTCTTCACCAGTTCGCGGTAGTGCCGGCGCACCGGGCCTGGCGTGTTGGCGAGGAACACGACCGCTAATTCCTCCTTCGGATCGACCCAGAACATCGTGCCCTGCGCCCCGCTCCAGAGGAATTCACCTGGCGTTCCCGGCACACCGGCGACCCCGGCTTGTTTCCGCACGGCCACGCCGAGACCGAATCCGAAGCCGTCGATGTGCTCGACCGCGAACGCGTGCAGTCGGGAGGCGTCGACATCGGGCCCCAGCTGGTCGGCGGTCATGTACTCGACCAGCTTCCGGCTCAGGACCCGCGTGCCGTCGAAGGTTCCTTTGTTGAGCAGCATCTGCGCGAAGCGCATGTAGTCGGTGGCCGTGCCCGACGCACACCCGCCGCCGCAGTCGTAGCGCCATGGTTTCACCGGCTCGCGGAACGTCGTCGGCCGCCCGGTGTCGGGGTCGGTCGGCAGCGGCTTGGCGATCCTCGCGGTCTTTGCTGCCGGCACCATGAAGCCGGTGTCCGTCATGCCGAGTGGCGCGAACAGGCGTTCCTGCAAGAACTCACCGAGCCGTTTCTTGGTGACGGCTTCCACCGCCAGCGCGGCAACGTCGATGCCGTAGCTGTAATCCCACATCGTGCCCGGCTGGTAGTGCAGCGGCAGTTGACCGAGCGCGCTCAGGAACTGATCGGCGGTCATGCCGTCCGCGTTCTGCAGCCGGCTCTCGTAGATCTTGTGGAGCGCGCTCTCGCCGCGATTGCCGTAGGTCACGCCCGCGGTGTGGCGGAGCATGTCCTGGAGCGTCGGCGCCCGACGCGCGGGCTCGGTGCCGGTGGCGGTCGCCACCTTCATGTCTTTCAGCGCCGGCAGGTAGTTTCCGATCGGATCGTTGAGTAGAAGGTCGCCCTGTTCGACGAGCATCAGGGTGGCCACGGTGGCCATCGGCTTCGTCATCGACGCCAGGGCGAAGATCGCATCCTTGGGCATCGGCACGTTGGCAGCCTTGTCGACGAAGCCGAACGCCTCGTGGTACACGAGCTTGCCGCGCCGCGCGATGGCTACGACGGCGCCGGGCATCCGGCCTTGATCGACGTCGCGGCGAATGGCCTGAGCAAGCCGTTCGAGGCGCGCGCTCGAGAGGCCAACGCTCTCGGGGGTCGCTCTCGGCAGCGGATCACCAGCACCTGCATAAGCAAGTGGTGAAGGCACGAGCAGGATCAGCGCGAGGCAGACCTTCATGTATCTCATGGAGGGCGATTGTGCGGAGCGGTGCACGGGAAGTCAACCAGAGTCACAGTCGCACTCACCGTCAGGCGTGACGGACGACGGTCAACGCTTCTGCGAATTCTTTGGTCTCCTTGCCAGCACTGAACCTGGCCAGGCACATCTCGCCGAGTCTATAGAGCCCCTCCGGTTTTGCCGGCGACGATGCCCAGATGCTGAAGCCGAGGGCGGCGTAGTACAGCCGCGTCACTTGCCGCATCAGGAGCAGGCGGGCGCGCACGCTCGAATCGGGCGGGCGATCGAGCCAGGCGCGCAGCAGCACATCTTCGAGCTCCGGGGTCGGTGCGAAGTTCTCCGCGACAATCGCCACGTCGACCAGCGGATCGTTGCGGTACGCCGTTTCCCAGTCCACCAGCCAGAGCCGTTCACCGTCGAAGATGATGTTCCCTGGATTGGGATCGTTGTGGCTCGACACCAGCGCGTCCGCATTCCACGGGTAGGCCTCGCGAATGCGATCGAAGCCTTTGCAGGGCGCATCGAGCCTGGCGCCATCGATCACGTTCGCGCGGCGCAGGTATCCGAGCATCCGATCGATTGCCGTGAGGTAGTCGGTGAGATGTGGAAACGCCGGCGTGGTCTGCAGGCGAGCGACGAGCCGTCCCAGATCGCGTGACAGCGCCGCCGGTCCGCCCGGGTACGCCTGCAGCGGCCGCGGCAGGATGAAGCGCATGATGGCGACGCCGGCATCGGCGTCGACGTGAACGAGCGGCGGCGCGACACCGGCCGACGCCGCCGTCTGCATGCACGTGTACTGATGCGGGTTGCGCAGCGGGCCGCGGCGCGTCTCCAGTCGCATCAGATACTGGCCGCCGGCGGCATCGACGCGGTACGTGAGGGCGCCTGACGCACCGCCACCGACCGGCTGTATCGCCGCAACCGCCATCTCGCCGAACGCCGTTGACAGAGCCTGGCGCGCGATCTCGCGATGATCGACGGCAATCGTGTCGAGAATGGAGTCAGCCACGAGCCACCTCCAGCCATTGACGAGAGGTGTCGCTACCGAGGTCGGCCGGCGTCCGCCCGGCGTGATCGCGCGCGCCGGGATCCGCACCGCGCGCCAGTAGCAGCCGGACGATCTCTTCGTGTCCGGCACGCATCGCTTCATGAAGTGGAGTGCCGCGCCCCTCGTTGATGGTGGCCAGCGCCGGATCCTCGTCGAGTCGCGCGAGGACGAGCGACGCGATGCCGAGCCGTGCGGGCGCACAGATGCCAAACGCGCGCGGCGTGCACTCGAGCGTCTGGTCGCGGGCGCTGGAATCCGCACCGGCGGCGACGAGCAGGTCGGCGATCTCGCGCGAGCCGCTGTAGCAGGCCCAATGGAGCAGCGTTGCTCCGACAAACGCCTGAGACCGGACGTCGACGCCGCGAGTGATGAGGAATCGGGCCACCTCGAGCCTGCCATGCCGGCTCGCGGCGTACATCGCATCCGACACGACGTCACGGCCACGCGCTCGTTCGGCTCTCGACGTGACGAGCGACAGGAATCGGGCTCGGCACGTGGTCGACGCGTTCGGGCTCAGCGTTCCATCCGGGTCGAAGAACGATCGCACCGCTTCGAGATCGCCCATGGCGGCGGCGCAGAAGAGGTCAGTGATCGCGCCACCGTTCACGAGCGTCTGTGCCGCGGCGAAAGACGACATCGTCACCGCCCACGAGAGCGCTGTGTGTTCAGACTCGCCATAGCGCTGCTCAGGATCGGCGCCCTCGGCAAGCAGCGTCTCGACGAGGCGAGCGTCGTCGCGGGCTGCGGCCTCGTGGAGCGGCGGGAGTCCTGCGAGTACTGCGGCGCCGGAATCCTGGCGAGCGTCGATGGCCGCAATCAGGGCACGCCAACTCGAGAATCCATGGGAGCGGGCGACCTCGAACTGCGCCCGCGACAGCGTCGCGCCGGGATCGCGCTCGCGCATGTCGGCGAGCTTCTGCTTCGCCGCTTTACGGTACCAGTCGGGATGGGGACGAGGGGGGAGCGACTCCCCGGGAACGCGGGTGGACATATAGACCTTCCTTCACGAGCGCCCGTTGTCCGCGTTTTCGGGCAGAAAGAAGGTGACTGGCGATGTCCTGACAGGTGGGTAAAACCCTTCACGCGGACTGTGGGCCGCCTGTGCCGGCCCCGCACATTCTAGATGCCGTCGAGCCTTACAGGCAACGTCGATGCGCATCGGCGCGCGCCAACCAGCGTTCACACCTTCGTCAGTTGGCCGATCGGGACCGCAATGACTCGCGCGTTGAACGTCACAGCCGACATCAACTTGCGGCCCCACTCGCTCGATCGCGCTTCCGGCCGGAGGCTTGCCTCATCTCGTGACATCCCGGCGGGCTGCTTACAAACAAACGTGCATCCCGCCCGCACGCCATCACTGGCCCGCCGGGACTTCTGGTGTGTCGGGTTGGAGGAGGTGAGGCATGACGCGATTCATCACGGCTACCGCTCTGGTCGCCGCACTCGTAGCTCCGGCGTTCGCGCCGCTCGCATTCGGACAGTCGAGCACGCGACGTGCAACAACGGCGGCGGCGACTGCGGCGGCGCCGATCAATCTGAATACCGCCACCGTGGCGCAGCTCGATTCACTGCCCGGCATCGGCAAGGCCACCGCCGAGCGCATCGTGGAGTACCGCCAGAAGAACGGTGGCTTCAAGAAGGCGGAGGACCTGATGAACGTGAAGGGCGTGGGGGAGAAGAGCTTCCTCAAGCTGAAACCGCTGGTGACGGTCGTCGCACCCGCCCGCGGCGAACACGCCACTCAGCAGTAGTCCTCGTGCCCGATTTCCACTGTGGCAGGATCCGCGAGCCCTCCGCCGGCTCGCGGATTCTGTCGCGGCGCACGCATGGCTACTCGCTGATCGAAGTGCTGTTCGTCGCCTCGCTTGCCGCGCTGATTGCGGCGATGGCGATACCCCAAACGCTCACCAGCCTCGATCGATCGCGAACGATGGCCGCGGGACGATTGCTGACCTCGCGGATGATGCTGGCGCGGACGCAGGCCATCGCTCGAGGCTCGACGGTCGCGCTGCAGTTCGAGCGCTCCGTGCGCGGCATTGCGTTCGCGGTCGTGGCTGACGGGAACCGCAACGGCGTGCGAACGCGCGATATCCAGAGCGGCGTCGACGTAATCATCGAGCCATCGGTGTTGCTCCCGGATCTGTTTCCTGGTGTCGCGATTGCGGCGAATCCCGGAATCGCCGCCGACCCATTACAGCTGGGCGGAAGCGATCTGCTGTCGTTCACCGCCAACGGAACCTCATCGTCCGGCAGCATCTACGTGCGCGGACGCGATGGTACGCAGTGCGTGATTCGCGTGCTCGGGGCCACGGGTCGTGCGCGCCTCCTTCGATATGACGAGTCCGTACGAGACTGGGTTGAAAGCTACTGAGGCCTGTGAGTGTGATGAAGACCGTGGACCAACGTCGTTCGAGCCGCCGCGACCCGCAGCCCGACGAGCCGCTCGCGCGAATGCGGATGCGCGCCGGCAGGGAGGTGCGCGTGATCAATCTGGGCAGCACCGGCGCTCTCGTCGAAGGGGAAGCGCGGCTGCTGCCCGGCGTCCACGTCGAAGTGCACGTCGTCACCCGGGCGGGTCGCGTGTTGGTGCGTAGCCGGGTGGCCCGCGCATACGTGTGCGACCTCACAGCCGAGTCGATTCGCTATCGAGCGGGCCTTGCGTTCGAGACCGCGGTCGACACGACGGGGTATGTGATTCCCGTCATTCTCGCCGTGGAGTCGTCTTCGCCGGGCAGTGCTTACCCTGGGCAGCCGCCTCGACTCGTCACCGGTGAGGACAACCGCGAGACGTCATGACGATTGGAGCGCTCGTGCGCGCTGGCATCAGCTTTGGAAACTCAGCGGCAGAGGAACACGACACATGGACGGTGGAATGATCGCGCTCGCCCGCACACGCGGCGGCGTCGTCGACGGCAATCCTGGTGAGGACTGCAACAGCTTTGGCCGCCGCGATCGACGCACCGATCTGCGACAGGTGCTGGCAGCACTGGCCGAGGCGATCGTTCGAACCGACGTCGTCCGTGATCTGCCGGGGACGTTCGAGCAGGAGCTTCAGCGAACGCTGGCGATGCGCGCCGTTCGCCTGCGGGAAATTCCGTCTCACTACCACGCACGGCTCGTCACGCCGACGCAGACGCCAGATTCGATCGTCCTCGGCGTGCCTACGGCCGATCCTGGCGTACAGGCGGTGCTCGAGGCGGCCTGCGGGCCCGAGCGCGCGCTCGACGAGTGGGACCACGAGATCCTCGCTGCCGCGGCACATCTCGGCGGCCTGGTGCTCGAGGCGGCACGTGCCCGGAGCCATTTGCGCCCTCGCGGCGATGGTGCGGCGCCGCTGATCGGATCCACCCACGTGATGCATGCACTGCGCTCGCAGGTGGAACGGGTGGCCGCCACCGATTTCACGGTTCTCGTCGAGGGCGAGAGCGGCACTGGCAAGGAACTCGTCGCGCGTCAGGTCCATGAGATCAGCAAACGACGATACGGTCCGTTCGTCGCGGTGAATTGCGCAGCGGTTGTGGAAACGCTGCTCGAGGCCGAGCTCTTTGGCATCGAAGACCGTACGGCCACCGGGGTCCGCGGCCGGCGCGGAAAGTTCGAGCACGCTGACGGCGGCACCTTGTTCCTCGATGAGATCTCCGACCTCTCGCTGTCGGCGCAGGCCAAGCTGCTTCGCGCCATTCAGGATCTGTCGGTGGAACGCGTGGGTGGGCACGGCGTGAAACGAGTGAACACACGGATCATTGCGGCGACCAACCGGCCGCTTGCCGGTCTGGTCGAGCGCGGCCTGTTTCGATCCGATCTCTTCTACCGTCTGAGCGGCGTTGAGATTCACGTGCCGCCGCTGCGGCATCGCCGCGATGACATCACCGAGCTGGCGCGGTACTTTCTCGCACGCCATCGTCAGACTCGCCATCTGACATTAGCTGCCGACGCAGAAGATGCCCTTCGGCTGTACGACTGGCCCGGCAATGTCCGGCAGCTCGAGCGGTTCACCGAGCGGGCCGTGGCCATGGCCAGCGCCGACACGATCCAGGCCGACGATCTGCCGCCACAAATCCGCGGCCAGTACTCCGAAGTGTTGACGCCATCGTTGCTGGCAGAAGACACGATGCGAGCCTGGGCAAGCCGGTACGCCAGGCTGGTGTACGAGCGATGCGGCCGCAACAAACGCCGTGCGTGTCGCGCGCTCGACATCAGCTATCACACGCTTCAGGCTCACCTCAGGCGCCCGTGAGGCGGTGATGTTCTACCTTCTTCGCTTCTTCCTCGTCGTGTCGCCGGTGCCTCGGCTGATGCTCTGGGCGTACGCGGTGATCACCGCAGCCGCATGCGTGACGGTAGCGGTGCACCCGGCGCAGGCTCGCGAGGCGCTCATGCCGATCCTCCTCCTCCAGGCGTTTGCCTCATCGACCGGGTTCAGAGCATCGGCGAGGCGCGGTTACTACGACTTGCTGCTGACGCGGAGCGGGAACCGGATAGGTACGGCGCTCGTGCAGTGGCTTGCGTCGGCGACCCCGTGCGCCATCGCCTGGTTCGCCGTTGCGCTCGTCGAACGGGTCGTGGGAGCGGCGCCGGTCGCTGCCACCTCGGGATCCGTGGTGGCGGCCGCCCTCGTGACGTTGCTCGCCTGGACCATCAGTGTTCCGTTTCCGCGATTTGCCGGAGCGATTGGCTGGTTGCTGGTGGCGGTGATGACGAACAATCTGGTTGTCGATTCCCCGGGTTGGGACAGCTCGGCGGCCGATGCCGATGGTGCTGCCGCCTCCGCACTCCGGGTGGTCATCCTTCCCGCCTTGCTTGTTGGGTACGACGTCTCGGCCGCGCCTCGGGTGGTGGCCAGCGCCGTGACCGTCGTGGCTGCGGGAGCCGTCAGCGTTCTGCTGTGGATCGATCGTATGGATATTCCCCTCGAGGCGTCGCAGTGACGCCTCGTCTCACGTTGGCGGTTCGTGATCTGTCGATGCGATACGGTCGACGCCTCGTATTCCAGGGGATCACGTTCGAGCTGGTCTCGGGTCATTGCCTCGGCGTCATCGGCGCGAACGGCTCCGGCAAGACGACGCTTCTGCGGGCGATTGTCGGATGCCTCGAGCCGAAGGTGGGTGAGGTCAGGATCAGCGGTCTGCTGCCGCGTGACGCGCTGCATCGAACCGGCGTCGCGTACTTCGCTGGCGAGGCGACGCTGCCTGGATTCGTGCGCGCCACATCCTGGGGGAGTCTGGGAAACGGGGATGTCGTGATCCCCGATCGTCGTCGGCTCAGAGCGCTGTCGCGGGGAACGCGGCAGATGCTTGGCGTCCGCACGGTGCTGGGCCGGCAGCCGGCAGGGCTGATCGTGCTGGATGAACCGTGGGAGGGGCTCGATCCGGATGCGGCGCGTTGGCTGTCGGCGGCGCTGGAAACCAAACGCGACCGCGGCGCCGCGATCGTGCTCTCGTCCCATCGCCTTCACGACCTCGCGGGCTTGTGCGACGCCTACTTGTTTCTGTTCGCCTCACGGGCCGTGCTGCTGCAGGCGCACGAGATTTCGCCGGTTGGCCCGGTCACCGCCGCGGTCCTTACCGAGGTCTTCGACAGATTGCGTGGGGGGAGCGCAGTTCTTCGGCCAGACCCGTGATGGACCGCCTCGCGGGGGCGAGGGCGGTCACCAGAGGTTCAGTCGAACTCGGAAACGGAGAGCACCGAAGCGAAAACGTGAGAAGGAGCGCCGTGCAGTACCGTGAGATGTCTCTTGGTTGGTACCGGGACGTGCTCCCTCTCAGACTCTGCGGTCCTACAGGGCAAGAACCGGACCGGCCGAAGAGGCGCCGATCAGCCAGTGTTTTGGCCTGATCTGGGTAATCTCTCGGCCACCGACCGTGTCAAAAGGCTCCCTGATGTGGAACTTTGATGGCCGCTGGACCTGATTTCCGGTGCAGCTTGACCCTTTCGAGCGGTGCATAGTACCGTCGGTTTTCGGCCCGCCTTGATGGCTCCACATGACCGACACGGCTGCCGCCGGTAAGGACACCGCCCGCCAGACAGCGCTCCACGCCCGCCATCGCGCCTCGAACGCGCGAATGGTGCCCTATGCCGGCTGGGATATGCCGGTCGAATACTCGGGCATCACCGACGAACACATGGCCGTGCGCACGCGCGCCGGGATCTTCGACGTCAGCCACATGGGCGAGATCGAGATCGCCGGCAGGAACGCGCTCGCCGCCGTCCAGCGCATCTCGAGCAACGACGCCAGCGCGCTGGCGGTGGGCCAGGCGCAATACGCCGGTCTGCTGACTCCTGACGGGACCTTCGTGGACGACATGGTCGTCTACCGCATGGCCGCCAGCCACTTCCTGATCGTGGTCAACGCGGCGAACGTCGCCAAGGACTACGCCTGGATTGCCGAACAGATCAAAACGGTTGGCGATGCGGCCGCGGTCGATTCGAGCAGCCGTTACGCGCTGATCGCCATCCAGGGACCGGCGGCGGAGGAAACACTCCAGCCGTTGACCGGCGTCGACCTGGCCGGCCTCAAGTACTACTGGTTCGGGAATGGCGAAGTGGCGGGCGCGCGAGCTACCGTGTCGCGGACCGGCTACACGGGGGAAGCCGGTTTCGAGATCTTCGTGCCGCCGAACATGGCCGACCGCGTCTGGCAGGCGCTGCTCGAATCGGGGCGCAGCGCCAACGTCATCCCCTGCGGCCTCGGCGCGCGCGACACACTGCGCCTCGAAGCGGCCATGCGGCTGTACGGCAACGACATCGACGAAACGACCACACCGGTCGAAGCGGGTTTGAGCTGGATCGTCGGCTGGAAGAAGGAGTCGTTCATCGGCGCCGAGCGTTTGCGGGAGCAGAAGGCGAAGGGGCTCGCGCGCACGCTCGTGGGCTTCGAGATGATCGATCGCGGCATCGCCCGGCACGGATATCAGGTGGTGGAGGACGGCCGGCCCGTGGGCGTGGTCACGAGCGGCACGCAGACGCCGTACTTGAAGAAGGCAATCGGTCTCGCCTACGTGCCGGTGGCGATGGCGCCGGCCGGCACCGAGATTCAGATCGACGTCCGCGGCCGTGTTGCCAAAGCACGAGTGGTGACATTGCCGTTCTACAAGCGAAAGACGTAGTGTCCAGCAAGCGGCGAACGTAGTGTCCGGCTTTAGCCGGACCCTGGAGCATCGATGGCGTATCCCCCAGACTTCAAATACACCAAGGACCACGAGTGGATCCGCATCAGCGGCGACACCGCCGAGGTCGGCATCACCGACTTCGCGCAGAAGCAGCTCGGCGACGTGGTGTTCGTCGAACTGCCAGACATCGGCCGGACGGTGAAGGCGGGAGACGTGTTCGGCTCGATCGAGTCGGTCAAGGCGGTGTCGGAACTGTTCGCGCCGATGGCCGGCGAGGTGGTCGAGGTCAACCCGACGCTCAAAGATCACCCGGAGTCGGTCAACGCGAAGCCCCACGACACCTGGATGATCAAGCTGCGTCTCGCCAATCCATCCGAAGGCGCGTCGCTGCTCGACAGCGCCAGCTACGAGCAGCTCCTCGCCTAACATGCACCCGCTCGACGGCTCCGACCTCTTCGCGCCGCGTCACATTGGACCGTCGCCACCGGAGCGCGACCGGATGCTCGAGGCGGTGGGCGCCGCCTCGCTCGAGGTGCTCATCGACGAGGCGATCCCGGCATCCATCCGCCTCGAGCGCCCGCTGGATCTGCCGGCGCCGGAAGGCGAGCATCAGTATCTCGAGCGCCTCACGCAAATCGCGCGCAAGAACCGCCCGCTGCGCTCCTACATCGGCCTCGGCTATCACGACACCATTACCCCCAGCGTGATCCTGCGCATGGTCATGGAGAACCCGGGCTGGTACACACCGTACACGCCGTACCAGGCCGAAATCGCGCAAGGCCGGCTCGAGTCGCTGCTGAATTTCCAGACGATGGTGGCGGAGTTGACCGGGATGGAGGTGGCCAACGCGTCGTTGCTGGACGAAGCGACCGCAGCAGCGGAAGCGATGACGCTGCTGCACCGCGTGAGCAGCAACAAGCCCGGCCCCGGTCAGCGTGGGTTGTTCCTCGTGAGCGAGCGCGTCCTGCCGCAAACGCTGGACGTGCTGCGGTCGCGGGCGGAGCCGCTCGACATCGATCTCCAGGTCGGCCCCGTGGAGTCGATGTGGTTCGGCAAGCACGTGTTCGGGGCACTGCTGCAGTATCCCGATGAATGCGGTGCGGTTACCGACCTCGGGCCGCTGATCAAGGCCGCCCACGATGCCGGTGTGCTCGTCGCCGTGAGCGCCGACTTGCTGGCGCTGACACTGCTGACGCCGCCGGGGGAGATGGGGGCCGACGTCGTCTTCGGGAATTCGCAGCGCTTCGGCGTGCCGCTCGGTTTCGGCGGACCGCACGCGGCGTTCTTCGCAACGCGTAATGGGTTCGTGCGTCAGGCGCCGGGCCGGATCATCGGCGTCTCGGTCGACACGCACGGCCACTCCGCCTATCGCATGGCACTGGCCACGCGCGAGCAGCACATCCGCCGCGAGAAGGCCACGTCCAACATCTGCACCGCGCAGGCGCTGCTCGCCAACATGGCGGCGATGTACGCCGTGTATCACGGGCCGGCCGGGCTGAAGACCATTGCCTTGCGGATACACGCGCTGGCGCGGATCCTCGAGCAGGAGCTCACGGCACTCGGCCTCCGCCAGCTGAATCCGCATTACTTCGACACGCTGATGATCGACGTGGCGGATGGGAATGCGACGGTTCGCGAGCGGGCGCTGGCTGCCGGGATCAACTTCCGATACGTCGACGATCGCCGCGTCGGCATCGCGCTCAACGAAACGACCACCACGAACGATCTCCGCGACATCATCGGCGTGTTCGCCAGCGCGCTTGGCAAGGGCGGGCCGGCTAAAGCCGGCCCCCACGCCGAAGACAGTACGTGGGGGCTGCCTGTAGGAAGCCCTGACTTCCCGGAACCGCTGCAACGGAAGACTCCGTTCCTCACCCACGCGGTGTTCAACACGCATCATTCCGAAACGCAGATGATGCGCTACATCCGCGCGCTCGAACGGAAAGACCTGGGGCTCGATCGCTCGATGATCCCGCTCGGCTCGTGCACGATGAAGCTGAACGCCGCCACCGAGATGCGCCCGGTGACGTGGGAACACTTCGGGCGCATGCATCCGTTTGCGCCGGCCGATCAGGCCGAGGGTTACCGGCAGATCTTCGACGAGCTCGAAGCCGCGCTCCGCGCTGTCACCGGCTTTGCCGCCGTCTCGCTGCAGCCGAACTCCGGCGCGCAGGGGGAATTCGCCGGCCTGATGGTGATCCGCGCGTACCACCGCGACCGCGGCGACGGGCACCGCGACGTCGTGCTGATTCCCGCCTCGGCGCACGGCACCAATCCCGCCAGCGCCGCCATGGCCGGCATGCGTGTCGTGGTCGTCGCCACTGCGGCGAACGGCAACGTCGACATCGACGATCTCTCGCGGAAGGCCGCCGAGCATCGCGCCCGCCTCGCGGCCCTGATGGTCACCTATCCGTCGACCCACGGTGTCTTCGAAGACGGCATTCGCCAGGTCTGCTCGATCGTCCACGAGCACGGCGGACAGGTGTACATGGACGGTGCCAACATGAACGCCCAGGTTGGCCTGACCAGCCCCGCGTCGATCGGCGCGGACGTCTGCCACCTGAACCTGCACAAGACGTTTGCCATCCCGCATGGCGGTGGTGGACCGGGAATGGGCCCGATCGGCGTGGCCGCGCACCTGGCCCCGTATCTGCCCGGCCACCCGCTGGCGAAGACCGGCGGCGGCCAGGCGATTCATGCCGTGTCCGCGGCGCCGTGGGGCAGCGCCAGCATCCTGTTGATCTCTCACGCCTACGTGCGGCTCCTTGGCGGAAGCGGGATGACCGACGCCACTCGGTACGCGATCCTCAACGCCAACTACATCAAGGCGCGTCTCGAGCCGCACTATCCGGTGTTGTATTCACGCGACAACGGCCGCGTCGCGCACGAACTGATCTTCGATCTGCGGGCGTTCAAGGCCGCGGGCATCGAGGAGATGGATGTCGCGAAACGGCTGATCGACTACGGCTTTCACGCGCCGACGGTGTCGTTTCCCGTCGCCGGCACCCTGATGGTCGAGCCCACCGAGAGCGAAGACAAAGGCGAGCTCGATCGCTTCTGCGACGCGATGATCCAGATCCGCAGGGAGATCGCCGATGTCGTGTCCGGCCGCGCTCACGCGAAGGACAACGTCCTGAAGAACGCGCCGCACACCGCCGCGGTCATTGCCGCATCGCAGTGGACGCATCCCTACACTCGAGAGGAAGCCGCGTTTCCGCTGCCGTTCGTGAAGGCGAACAAGTTCTGGCCGAGCGTCGGGCGCATCGACAACCCGTACGGCGATCGAAACCTGTTCTGCTCGTGCCCGCCGGTGGAAACGTTCGCGTGAATCGGGCCGGCCAAAGCCGGCCCCCCGATTGTTTCTCGAGTCGACGATCGTACGTGGGGGCCACCTTCAGGTGGCCCGTGCGACCCGTCGATAGCCCTCCAGCAGCTTCAGCGTCACCGGCCCAGGCCGGCCGTTGCCGATCGTGCGGTCGTCGACGCTGACGATCGGCACGGCCTCGCGGGTCGTGCTGGTGAGAAACGCTTCCTCTGCCGCGAAAAGGTCCTGATCGCGGAGTACCTGTTCCTTCACCTCCACGCCAATGTCGCGCCCGATCTCGAAGAGAAACTCGCGGGTGATGCCCGGCAGCAGGCCTGATTCCAGCGGCGGGGTCAGCGCCACGCCTTTCGAGACGACGAACAGGTTCGCGGTCGTGCACTCGGTGAGCTCGCCGCGATAGTTGCGCATCAACCCTTCGAACGCGCCGCGCCGCAGCGCCTCCTGCATCGCCAGCGCGCTGTTCATCAGGTTGTTGCTCTTGATCATCGGGTTCACCGATGCCGGATGGTTGCGGACGATATCGACGATCGCCACGCGCACCCCGTCGGCATAGACGCTCGCCGGGGGATCTTCGTGCGGTTTGACGATGATGACGACGGAGGGGATGGGCGTGGCAGAGGGATCGTAGGTGAGCGCGCCGATGCCGCGCGTGAGCAGGACGCGCACGTACGCCTCACCGCTGAACCCGGCCGCGGCCAGCGTTTCGCTGATGCGGTCGGCCAGCTCGTCGTCGCTGAACGGCACGGCGAGCTCGATCATCGCCGCCGACCGCCGCAGCCGGCGAAGGTGACGATCGTAGAGGAACGGCCGCCGGTCGTACGTGCGCAGCGTCTCGTAGACGCCCTCGCCGTAGAGGAAGCCGTGATCGAACACGGAGATGACCGCGTCGCGCTCGGCGCTGATGCGGCCGTTGACGTTGACCGTCGCTGCCACGTCAGACCACGATATTCGCTGTGGTACCATTCGCGCAACACAGTGCGAATCCTGAACGCCGCGCAGATGCGCGAGGCCGACCGCTACACCATCGAAGACATTGGAATTCCATCGCTCGTGCTGATGGAGAACGCCGGCCGCCAGGTGGTGGCGGCGATCGAGAGCGCCTACGAAGCCGAGCTGCACGGGCGCGTGGCCGTGCTGTGCGGCCGCGGCAATAACGGCGGCGACGGCTTCGTTGTCGCGCGCACGCTGCTTTCCAGCACAGTGGGATCCGAAGCTTGGAATTCACGTGACTTGAAGTCGCGG